>Ga0233431_1000249_pt1 | contig 125037 bp, 112 predicted proteins | sample SI_118_April2016_FD_179867 | JGI IMG/M metagenome (GOLD analysis project Ga0233431, IMG submission 179867) | Seawater microbial communities from Saanich Inlet, British Columbia, Canada - SI_118_April2016_200_MG | ecosystem: Environmental > Aquatic > Marine > Inlet | place: Canada: British... | reverse complement strand
TAAATCTTTCGGTCTTGTGTTCCCCTGGATTTGAACCTGCCTTGATCAGCCGAATCGCCGTATACGGACCCGTATGTACGGTGGTGTGGGAGGGGGGAGCTGTGAGGCTCCTCCCTATCCCGATGGGTGGCGGCTTTGTACCAATCAAGAAACATTTTTTGCCTCGTCAATACGATTTTTCAGTCGTAATACAGTTTCCTGTTTCAAACCGGGTTCCGTTTCTACAGACTTACGCACCTGTAGGACTTCCACCAATTCTTTAAGGATGCATTTCCCAGTCTTTTAATTCGTTAATTCTTTCAGTGTAATTCTTATGCTGAAATTTCGCATCTTTCTCAGCCACCTTGAGAATTGACGGAGTAAACAAGGGATAATCCTTCTTTCCTCGCAGCAGTTTTCAACTGATATCGTAGAGTATATACACTACTTCAAAGTATCAAACCATCTCAACGCCAGCAGTGTGCCGGGAAAAATGGATTGATCGTGCGCTAAATTCGACCCCAAGTCTATCAGTTCTAAATCATACGCCCCCAAAGAACTCATTTTATCGTAAGCGATTTCCGCTCCTGAATAGGGAGCAATTGCATCGCTTTTGGCATGGTATAACCGGGTTGGAGTGATAGGGGCGAAGTTGTAGGGATCGTTCAATATCATTTCATCGTAAAAAGGATGATTCTTGGCATCCACCGCGGTGATGAATGCTGGTTGCACAAATTCGGCAATTGTCTTGGGGAGCATTTCGCACATTTCATTAGCGTTATGAGTTCCGTCATCTATTTCCTCGATTGTCGCATCGTAGGGCGGTAAAAAAATATAATCCAGGGGATCGTTGAACTCGTCGTAAATGTATCTATACGTAAGAATCGTATGAGCGGCGATGGGCATGCTGATCTTGGGGGGGCTCGATTCATTCCATAGATTCCAGATTGTTTGTAAGTCATAAGGTCCTCCAATGGGGGCGGAGGCGGTAAGGGTGAAAACCTGCTCAAAGTTGGATGTTTCGAGGTATTCCTGCACAGCTAATGTGGCATGACCGCCCTCGGATAAGCCGGTGATGAATGCTTTTCCGCTGAGGGAGACATTCAGTTTGCTGCTAAATTCCTTCACCGCCTTGAGCATATCGGCGTTGCAGACGGCTTCCGATGGTTTATAAAGATAAGGGTGCTTCACTTTCGACTTCCCCTGGCCGATGTAATCGGGTAAAGAGGTCACATAGCCATGGGCGGCAAACAGCGCGATGTTTACTTTTGCCTCATCACTTCGGTCGGGGTTTGAAGGGACATCGGCATTATTGAACTGGGTAGCGTGGTGATATTGAACCACTGGATAGGCGCCATTTGCTGGGGACGGTATGGCAACCAGGCCGGAGACTACAATCAACCGTCCGTCAATATTGGCCGTGTAGTATTCGATGGCGTAAGCGTCTACATCGGTTGAGGAGTTGAGCAGGTCGGTGACATCATACCCCGTGGGCACATAATATTGCTCCAATACAGTGTTGACCTCCTGTGCCGTAAATGACTTTACCAGTGTCGAACTGACCAGTTTCCCCCCATAAATGTCGAAATCGCTGTCTCCACCATCAGATGAACATCCAATAAAAAGCATAAGAGATACCAGCATCAAAATCAGAGCTGTGTTTGAAAACTTCCAGATGTTTTTCTTCGACATTTGGATCCTCCTATTATTAGTTTTGTAGAAAAACAGGTTTTACGTAGCCTGACGTAGCCTGGGGTCGGGCCACAACAAGTTGTAGGGCGCCGCTCCAAACAACCATTGAAGTCTTTCATAATCAATCAAAATATTCTTTCTTTTGGGCTTCTGAATCTCATTGTAGCCGCTAAAAGGCCACATTGACGGGTAATCGACCACGCCGGCACGGATCATGTTGGCAGTAATATACGCGATGCATCGCGACAGATGCTCGCCGCTTTCTATAGCCGTGGCATGATAACGGTCTTCCCAATAGGCTCCCTTTCGACCCTTTCTTTGATGCTGCCCAGGCAGCGGGTAGAGCGCCCAAATAACATTGCTGCAATACAAGAAGGACGCATATACAGAAATCAGAAAGCCTCTTTGTTCCGCAATAGTTGAATAGATTTTAGTAGTTCGCTCTTCTCAATCAACTCGTTCGTTATGTATTTATGGAGAACCATACTAATGAGTGTCTGATAGGGGATTCCATCGCTTTTTGCTTTCTCTTTCAGCTTCTCAAGATCATATTCAGCGATTCTCAGGCTAATCGATTTATTCTTTCTTGCCCGTCCCATAATAGATTCAACTCGTTCCCGTTTATCCTTCGATATGGGAACCAGAGAATCAATACTGTTTTCAATGGTTCTCTCTTCCTTGGTTAAATTATTCATCTCTTCCTCCATATCTATTATGGAATTTTCGACTTGGAAACGCTGTTTTCAGAACGATCCTCTCTTTTTCATCAATCAAGAATGGAACAACCCATGTATAGTCATTGATTTTCATTATGAAATACATCTGGTTGTCTCTTGTTGGATTTTCAAGAATATCGATGTAATTCCCGTTTAATAGTTTCCCGGATATTTCTTCAAAAGAAATCCTCCGGTTCACCTGAAGCCAACTGTTTTTCTTTTTATCCCAGGTAATATCCATATGAGAATTTTAGTAGCACGTATATACATTGTCAACGTATTTCGGGTAGGGGGGAGGCTTGCGGCTGACGGCGAAACCGCTCTGGGCGACCGCATATCAGTGAACGTTTCAGAGCGTCTCAACCGCCTTCGCCCACTGTATGGCGGGCGACAAGGACGGTGACTCCAAATATTGTACCGTCATTCTCATCACCAGGGGAGAACACCATGAAAACCAAATTGCATCATGTTTCGCTTTTTACCAGGGTCTGGACCGGTCGCTGTTTTTGTTCAAGGATTTGCTCGGTTTCAAAGAGATTTGGAGCGTTGACCCCGTGGGCGGCAAGGGCATGGCCGCAGTCTTCGGCCTTGAGGATATGAAGGCCCTTCCGCCTTCCCGCCGCCTTATCACTGGAGTCCGAGTTCCTTGAAGCGCCGCCATCATAATTGAGTGAGATGTGGATGGGTCATTTCAATATTTCTTAAAGGTATGTTTTCGAGGTAGGAAATGTATGTTTAAGGGTATTTTAAGCTCAATTTTTGGGGATAATTGCCCTGGTTTTATATGGTTATCTAGGTCCGACCCGCGCCCAACGTTCTTCGAAGCTTTCCAACCGTGCAATTGCAAGGGCGGTCAATCGGAGATCCTCCATCTCCTCTTACATGGCTTCATAACTTTCCATGGAGAGCAATACGGCTTTTGGGGCGTTATTCTTCAGGATAATCAGTTTTTCCGCCTCACCCCTGTCCAGAGCATCCAGTGTGGCCGACGTTTTTTTTGAAAGGGCGGTTGCCGAGAGGTAATCGGTGGTACGCATGATTTTGCACCTCCTTTTCATATAATTCATTGAATAATAATCCGACATTCTTCCCTTGTCAATATACAACTACAGACGAAATTGTGTGGGCGTAATTGGGAACAGACCACGTTTATTTTTTCTATACTTAGGGAACTTCCAAAAAATAATCTATGCATCCTGTTTGCCCTTTTGCCCGTCTTCTACGTTGTGACAACAGGCACATAGCCCACTATGCACCCGTCATCACGCCTTGAAGACGAACAGAAGTTCTGCACGATATGCGCATATTATTTTCTTCCAGTTCCCTTACGTGTTGCAGCAAACCGGCAAGGGCGTTGCAAGTTCTCTGGATGATCTGCTGTAGGCATGCCCGGCACAATTATCAGGCCTCTCAGGTCACTGTTTTATTTGAGAATATGGCTCTTTTTTGGCCCTATATGGGGTTTCTGGGTGTCAAACTTGGTATTATTGAAAATGGGTTGGTGGCATTGCGGATCCGATACTCCACCAGATGCCTTATGCCATGCGGTTTTCCCAGCATATGATCGACAGGAATTTCCTCAAACTGGAATGACCCCGAGCAACCAAACGACTGCGAGGCTTGGTGTGAGTTGACAGGTGCTTAGCTATTTCGTAGTCTGAGAGCGGCCCAGTGCCACCCGGGCATTGCCGGGAGCCGGATGCCGAGACCCTAAAACGAAAGGGGTGCCCATGTCGCTGTTTACGGACGAAACCGAATCCGTAGAGGAATCACCCGGACACTTCCGGGGAAACATCTCCGGGAACTGGTCCGTGAATGGCAATCCCAACGGCGGTTATCTCACGGCAATCATGGTGGATGCGGCCCTCCGAAAGAGCGCGAAGAAACGGGCCCCCATCGTCACATCGAACTTCATTTCCCGCGGGAAGCCGGGGCCTGCGGAGATTGTCGTCGAGGAGATCTCCCACTCCCCGCAGTTCCAGCGGTTCCAGATGAGACTTTTCCAGGAAGGCAGGGAGAGGGTCCGCACGCTGGCGACCTTCTCGACAGAGAAGGAGAGCTGTCTCGACGAACGCTACGAAACCGGTCCGGCACCACTTCCGCCGCGGGATCGATGCGTTTCGCTTCCCGACCTTCCGGCCTACAGCCTCTTCCGCCAGGTGGAACTCCTTCTCGACCCCGCGTGCGCCGGGTGGCTGGAGAACCGTCTATCGGCGCGATCGGAGACCCGGGGCTGGATGCGACTCCGGGACGACCATCCGTACGACATGACCTCGATCCTCCTTATGGCAGACTCCCTCCCACCCGGGATACTCGCCTCACGCGGCATGGTCGCCTGGGTTCCCACCATCGAGTTGACGGTGAATATTCGGAACTTGCCCAAGTCCCGGTGGCTCAACTGCTCCCTCAGGACCCGCTTCGTGACCTGCGGGTTGCTTGAAGCGGACGGCGAAGTATGGGACGAGAAGGGGAACCTGGTCGCCATCTCCCGCCAGATCGCCCAAATCCGGACCGGATGATATCCCACCTGCATGTTTCGTACGTGCTTGCTGAAGTTAATTCGAATGATCCGAAAAACAGGGTCCGAAAGAGAACCTTTCGGACCCTGTTATCGGCAAACGGCTGAAAACCGATCAGTAGTTGACCGCCAAGGGAAGATCCATCTCTTGCTTCTCGAAGCTCAGGGCCTTTTCCAGGGCCTCCTCGATGGTTTCCACCAGCACAATATTCAGGTCATCACGCACCTCTTCGGGAAGTTCTTCCAAATCCTTTTCATTGCGCTTCGGCAGAATGACGGTTTTGAGCCCGGCACGATGGGCGGCGAGCAGTTTCATCTTGATGCCCCCCACCGGCAGCACCCGACCCCGGAGGGTCACCTCCCCGGTCAGCCCCACGTCACTCTGAACGGGTCGACCGCTGCAGAGGCTGATGACCGCCATGACCATGGCAAGCCCCGCAGAGGGGCCGTCTTTGGGTGTGGCGCCCGCAGGCACATGGACATGAATATCGGCGCTCGTGAAAAGGGAAAGGTCCAACGCCAACGACTTGATTTTGGATCGAACGTAACTGTGGGCGATCTGAGCGCTCTCCTTCATCACGTCCCCCAGCTGTCCGGTCAGGGTCAGATGCCCCTTTCCGTTCATAAGGGTCGCCTCCACGAAAAGAATATCCCCTCCCACGGGTGTCACGGCCAGACCCGTGGCAATGCCGGGGATTTCAATGGCCTCCGACAATTCCGATTCAAACCGTTCTTTTTTCAGGTAGGTTCGCACCAGATCGGCCGTTACATCAATGTGATCAATCCCGTCTTCGGTAATTCTGACCGCCCCTTTTCGGCATACGGCCCCGATATTCCGTTCCAGATTCCTGACACCGGCCTCCCGGGTATAATCCTGTACGATCTTCCGGATGGCCTCATCCGAAAAACGCACCTCCTCCTCTCTTAAGCCGTTGGCCCGCACCTGACGGGGAACCAGGTATTTTTGTGAAATGTGAAGCTTTTCGTATTCCGTATATCCCTCCAGTTGAATGATTTCCATGCGATCCCGTAAAGGGGCGGGGATGGTTTCCAACTGATTGGCCGTTGTGATAAACATTACGTCGCTGAGATCGAAATCCACATCCAGGTAATGATCCCTGAAGGCATGGTTCTGGGCCGGATCCAGCACCTCCAGAAGCGCGCTGCTGGGGTCGCCCCGCCAGTCGTTGCCGACCTTGTCTATTTCATCCAGCATGAAAACCGGATTCCGGGTTCCAGTACGCTTGAGGGCCTGAATGATGCGACCCGGCATGGCCCCCACATAGGTTCTCCGGTGACCGCGGATTTCCGATTCGTCCCGCATGCCGCCAAGACTCATCCGCGTAAAACGGCGACCCAGTGCCCGGGCGATGCTCTGGCCCAAGCTGGTCTTGCCCACCCCCGGAGGACCCGCAAAACAGAGAATGGCGCCCATACCTTCTATCTTCCCTCCCGGGTCTTTCTCCCCAAGGTTTTGACTGGCACGCTCCGCCAGCAGTTTGCGGACCGCCAGGTATTCAATGATACGCTCTTTCACGTCTTCAAGATCATAGTGGTCTTCATCCATAACCGTGCGCGCACAGCGGGTATCCAGCTGATCCTCACTTGCCTTATTCCAGGGAAGTTCCAGAAGCCAGTCCAGATAGGTTTTAATGGTAGCATATTCGGCTGCCTGAGGAGACATGTTGGCGAGACGTCCCAATTCCCGCTCCGCCTCCTTCATGGCCTCCGGCGGCAGGCCCGCCTCTTTCAGTTTTTCGGCATACTCGTCGGATGCAGGCGGTGCTTCACAGCTTTCTCCCAACTCTTTCTTGATCGCTTTGAGTTGTTGGCGCAGGTAGTAATCCCGCTGGGCCTTATCCATCTTTTCATGGGCTTCGGAACGTATCTTCCGGTTCAGGGTCAGCACTTCCTTTTCTCTGGAAAGATGCCCCACCAGCATCCGCAACTTTTCCTTTATGCCGTCCATCTCAAGCAGGGCCTGGCCCTCTTTGACGTCCAGATTCACGGTGGCCGCAACGGTGTATATCAACTGAGCGGGATCCTTGATGTGGCGGAGGAACTTTCCCAATTCTTTTGAAAGATTGGGAGAAAGCGAAATGATTTCTTCGGTTAATTCCTGAAGACTCCGCTTCAATGCATCCGTTTCCACATCCTCTTCTGCAGACTCGGGAGCCTGGATCGCATGCGCGCTAAGGAAGGGAGTTGTGTCGCACCAATGATCAATGCGAAAGCGTTCCAATCCTCGAACCAGCACCTGCAGGGTATCTCCCGATTCCTGAACAACCTGTTCGATTTTTGCAAGTGTTCCCACCTCGTAGGTCTGTCCGGGGTTGGATTCCTCAATGGCCCCGTCTTTGGACGCCACAAGACCGATAATCCCATCGCCTTCGGCAGCCGTTTTGATCAACTTGACGGATCGCTGGACCCCCACAATCAGGGGGAATACGGAATAGGGGTGGGCCACGGTATTCCGTAACGGCAGGATGGAAATATCGCGGGGCAGCATCGAACCTTTCTGTTTTATCTTTTCATCTTGATGGTTTGTCATATTGATATCCTCTCCTTTTCCCCATCCTTCATGGTATCAATGATACATGAGAAAAATATGTCATGGCATTATTAATAAATTACAAATTATTTGTAACAAATAAAGTAATGCCGTCTTTGCAGATGTAAAGGAATAAGAGTCTCGGTAAAAAATAATTGAGCAGGATGGCGCTGGATTTTATGGGCAAGAAAACGTGAAAATAATCCCTTGTCTCAGGCTGATTTGTTGCGATTAGGTATTACGCGCCAAAGAAACCGGTGATGGCTTGGGTCAGGGCTTCAATGGTGTAATCGGATGGCATCAGGTCCACGGAGAATCCCTGGTCCCTGGCGGTGTCCGCAGTGATGGGTCCGATGCAGGCCACTTTAACCCGTTTCATCCAAATATCCGTCAACCGCTGTTTCTCGGAACCGAACATTTTGACAAAATTGGTGACCGTGGAAGAACTGGTGAAGGTGACCATATGGATGGCGCCTTTTTCCAGCATATTCCGAATTCCGGAGGTATCACCCTTTGGACTGATGGTTCTGTAGGCATCCACCACGTCTACCCGGGCCCCCATCTTTCGCAGTTGTTCGGGCAGGACCTCTCTGGCCTTTGCAGCTCTGGGGATCAGGATGCGAACCCCTTGGGTATCCCATTTCTTGAAGGATTCCACCACCGCTTCGGCCCGGTATTCATCAGGGATGAGATCCGGCTTGATTCCCAATTGATGCCACTGGTCCGCGGTTTTGGGTCCGATGGCGCCGATCTTGATTCCTTTGAGATCGCGAACGTCTTTTCCCTGGAAACGGAGCCTTTGAAGGAAGTATTTTACCCCGTTGACCGAGGTGAACAACAACCACTGGTAGGATTCCAGGTTTCGGATGGCCGTGTCCAGAGGCCCCCAGCTGTCGGGATCAATGATTTCGATGGTGGGAAACTGAATGCATTCCGCGCCGAGGGAAGAGAGTTTTTTGAGGAAGCCACTGGCCTGTTCCCGCGCTCTGGTGACCACAATTCGTTTGCCGAAGAGGGGTTTGGTTTCAAACCAGTTCAGTTCATCCCGCAACCCCACCACATCCCCCACGACGATGATGGCCGGTGGGCGTAATCCTGCGTTTTCCACCCGTTCAGCGATGTTAACAAGGTTTCCGGATACGGTTTTCTGTTCGGCCACCGTTCCCCGTCGAATGACCGCTACCGGCGTATCCGGTGACCGGCCGTGATGTATCAGGTTAAGGGCGATTTTCTTCAAATTGCCCACGCCCATGAGAAACACAATGGTTCCCACGCCCGTGGCCAGTTTGTCCCACTGGATGTTGGATTCTTCCTTCAGGGGATCTTCATGCCCCGTGACAAAGGCCACCGTGGCGGTATGATCCCGATGTGTCAGGGGAATGCCGGCGTACGCCGGCACCGAAATGGCCGATGTAATGCCCGGCACCACCTCGAAGGGTACGCCGTCCGCCGCCAGCTCCTGGGCCTCTTCGCCCCCCCGGCCGAAAATAAAGGGGTCCCCGCCCTTGAGCCGGGCAACGCTTTTCCCGGTTCGGGATTTTTTAACGATCAACCGGTTGATATCGGCCTGACCCATGGTATGGTCACCGCCCTTTTTCCCCACGTAAATCAATTCAGCCCGGGGTTTTGCATATTCAAGGAAGATCTTGTTGGCCAGATAGTCGTAAATTATGACATCCGCCTTGCAAAGGATGTCTTTCCCTCTGAGGGTCATTAACCCCGGATCTCCGGGCCCGGCCCCGATCAGATATACTTTGCCCTGTCTTACTTCCTGCCTATCCATCAGATTCCTCATAAAGCCTTCTCAAAACATCCCCCCCACCGGATGCCAGGAGCGTCTGAGCCGCTTCAATTCCGATGTTCTCCGCCTCATCGCGCCTGCCGGTCACGGTTTCCTTATAAATCTTTGATCCGTCCAGTTCCGCCACCAACCCTTCAAAGGAAAGGGTGTCACCGTTGACGCGGGCAAATCCGGCGATGGGTACCTGACAACCCCCTTCAAGGGTTTTCAGAAAAGCCCTTTCAGCGGTCACCGCGGTTTGGGTCTCCTCATGGTTCAAAAAATCGAGCAGGTCAATGGTCCCCTGATCCCCACGTCTCACTTCAAGCCCCAGCGCTCCCTGACCCACGGCCGGCAGCAACTGGTGAAAGGGGATGGTCTGGGTGATCACGTTGGATAACCCCAGACGGTTGAGACCGGCGGTTGCCAGGATAATGGCTTGGAGGTTCTCTGATTTCAGCTTGTTAAGCCGCGTGTCCACGTTTCCCCGGAGCGGAACCAGTTTCAGGTCCGGTCGGAAATGAAGCAGTTGAGCCCCTCGTCTCAGGCTGCTGGTCCCCACCTTCGCGCCTTTCGGTAATTGATCCAAGCTTTGCTGATCTCCGGAAATCAAGGCGTCCGATGGATCTTCCCGCGGGGGGAAAGTGGAAAGCATCAGGTCATCGGGCAATTGCGCGGGCACATCCTTCATGCTGTGAACCGCCACATCGACCCGGTTTTCAAGGAGCGCCTCTTCAATCTCTTTTACAAAAAGGCCTTTGCCGCCGACTTTGCTCAACGGTACGTCAAGGATTTTATCTCCCGTTGTTTTGATCTTTACCAGGTCAACGCGGATGCCTGAATGGCGCCTCTCCAATTTTTTTTTGACCCATTCACTCTGTGTGAGGGCTAGCTTACTGCCCCGGGTACCGATTCTGATGTCCATGGTTTCTTAGCTGGAATGCTCCAGTCGCAATAGAAATTGTGCCAGCGCCAGGTCATGGGGCGTGGTGACTTTGATGTTTCTTTCCGACCCCGGCACCACACTGACCGGTATGCCCATTTTTTCAACCAGAAAGGCGTCGTCAGTGGCTTCGTTAAGCCCTTTTTCCAGGGCTTCCCGGTGGGCTTTCAGGATGTCTTCATAATAGAAAGCCTGAGGTGTTTGAACCATCCAGACCTTCGTCCGGTCATAGGTGGCGGTGACCTGATGACTTTCGTTCACCGCTTTGACGGTTTCCTTGGCGGGAAGAGCGGCGATGGCGGCACGGTGCCGCAAAGCGGTCTGGATGACCGCTTTCACCAGGCCCGGTTCGACCATGGGCCGGACCCCGTCGTGAATCAAAACCAGATCATAAGGGTCGCTCAAGGCTTCAAGACCCATTCGGACCGAATCCTGCCGCCGTTTACCTCCCGAAACCACTTTTTTGACCTTGAAAATACAGAATTTTTCAACGATCTCTTTTTGGCAGTACCGCACATCTTTTGATGGCACGACCAGAACAATGGCATCGAGCATGGCGCACTTCTGAAGGGCTTCCAGGGTTACCGCCAGGATGGGTCGGTCTTCCAGATGAAGGTATTGTTTGGCGCGACCGCCGCCCATCCGAACCCCGGCGCCGGCAGCGGGTACAATTGCCACGGTTTTAGGCAAAGGGGTTACCTCAAAAAAGCGGGCCTCAAAAAAAGCGGGCCTCAAAAAAAAGCAGGCGGGCTCCGAAAAAATTCCGTTGCCTGCTCAATACCGGTGAATATCAGACCACGGCGGTCTTTCGGGTCTGCTTTTTCAGGCGATTGATTCGCCTTCGAAGGATGTTGATCTGTTTGGGGTCACCTGTTTTACGGACGTCCGCTTTTTTGCCCCCCAGTTCGACGATCTTGGCTTTCAGTTCCTTGACGCTTGCCTTGGCCTTTACTTTCTTGACTTTTTTCTTCTTTTCAACAACCTCGTCTTCAATGCCGTAATATTCTTTGATGAGGGAAAGCAAATCGGGTTTCAACATGGAGGTTACCCCGACGGCGTCGGGAATCTCCATGGCCACCTCTTTTAATTCCACTGCCGTCATCTTGACCAGAGGTTTCTTGAATTCCGGCACCGTGGGTTTGGTTTCTTCTTTGGCTTCTTCTTTGGTTTCTTCTGTCATTTTTCCATCTCTCCTAATTTTTTTAATCCGGTAAGCTATTTATAGCCTGATGACGGAATCTTTTAGCACATCCGGCCTGAAAAATGCAATACGCCGTCACTCTTTTTCCTGCCCTTTCTTGATAAAGGGCGTCAAGAGGTCGATGGGGATGGGAAATAGCGTGGTGGAATTGCTTTCCGCGGATATTTCTTTCACGGTTTGCAGGTATCTCAATTGAAGGGCCTCGGGGTATTTCTGAATAATTTCCGCAGCATCCGCCAGCCGGGTGGCGGCCTGGTATTCCCCTTCCGCGTTGATAATCTTGGCCCGTCGTTCCCGCTCGGCTTCCGCTTGCTTGGCCATGGCCCGTTGCATTTCCTGCGGAAGATCGATGTGTTTGACTTCCACGTTTGCTACCTTGATGCCCCAGGGATCCGTGTGTTTATCCAGGATATTCTGAAGCTGGGTGTTGATTTTTTCCCGCTCGGCCAGGAGTTCGTCCAGTTCCACCTGGCCGCATACGCTTCGAAGCGTGGTTTGAGCCAGCTGTGACGTGGCAAACAGGTAATTTTCCACCTCAACCGTGGCGTTGTTGGGATTCATGACCCGGAAATAGACCACGGCGTTCACCTTGACGGAGACATTGTCCCGGGTGATGACGTCCTGGCTCGGCACGTCCATGGCCACGAGCCGAAGGCTCACCTTCACCATCTTGTCGATGACGGGGATCAGGATGATCAGGCCGGGACCCTTGGTTTTGATCAAACGGCCGAGCCGAAAGATCACGCCGCGTTCGTATTCCTTCAGAACCCGGATGGCGCTTGCCAGAAAGAGGCCGATCAGTACCACTGCTACAATATAAAACATGATTTTCCTCCTACATTAAGGGTTTTGCTCCTCCGCTTTTCGCACATTCAGGAGCAGGCCGTTAATGCCGACGACTTCAACAGTTTCACCGGGTTCAATCCGTTCTTCGGAAAAAGCCCGCCAGTATTCGCCATGCACAAACACCATGCCTTCAGGTTCAATCAATTCCCTGACCACACCGGTCTCTCCCAGGATGCCGTCCGCCCCGCCCGTGGGCTTTCCGCGAAGGGCCCGAAATGCCACACCCGCCACGATGACGAAAAAGCCACCCACCAGAACAATGGTGGGCATCATGAGCGTGAGTGAGACCCGCATGTTCTCAAAGAGCATGAGGGAGCCCAGGGTCAGGGCAATCAGGCCTCCGATGGACAAAATACCATAGCTTGCCACTTTCACTTCCGCAATGAAAAAGATGATGGCCAGAAAGATGAGGACGACGCCTGTGTAGTTCACGGGAAGGGTCTGGAAGGAGAAAAAAGCCAGGATCAAACTGATAGCGCCGATGACGCCCGGGAAAATGGCGCCCGGGTTGGAAAGTTCGAAGTAAAGGCCTGCCAGGCCGATCATCATGAGGATGTAGGCGATATTGGGGTCACTGATGATTTTGAGGATTTTATCCCGCAGATTCGGTTTGTAATGGATTTTTTTGAGCCCTGCGGTTTTGAGGGTGGTTTTTCCCCCAGAGAGATCGATGACCCGGCCGTCAAGGGATTTGAGAAGATCATCCAGGTCGTCCACCACCATATCCACCACTTTTTTTTCGCGGGCTTCTTCGGCGGTGATGGAAACGCTTTCTCGAATGGCCTTTTCTACCCACTGGCCGTTTTTCCCTTTTTGTTCGGCAATCCCCCGGGCATAGGAGGCCATGTCATTGACCACCTTTTCGCTCATGGTTCCCCCGATATCTTTGCCGCCGGCACCGACCGGGTGGGCCGCGCCGATGTTGGTTCCCCGGGCCATGGCGGCCACATGTCCTGCCACCGTCACCATTACGCCGGCGGATGCCGCCCCCGCGCCGCGAGGTCCCACGTAAACCACCACGGGAACGGGAGAATTCAATATGGCCTTCACAATGGTGCGCATGGATGAGGCCAAGCCCCCGGGGGTATCCATCTGGATAATGGCCAGGGTTGCCCCCTGGTCCTTTGCCTTTTCAAGGCCGCGTGCCACAAACTCTGCCGTGGCGGGATTGATGGGACCTTCCAGCTCGATGACAAAGACCGACCCCGGATTGGATTTTTCACAATAGGCCATGGAAGCGGGCAAGATGAGAAAAAAGAGCAATGCCAAGAGACAAAGAAGTACGGGTTTTCTTGAAGATGCATCAGCCATTTTGTGTCACCTCCAGCCCCAGTTTGCCCATGATGCTTTTGACATCGTCCCACACCGGCCGTTTGGCCGCCGCATTTCTCAAGAGATAGGCCGGATGAAACGTGGGCATCAGGGGGATCCCATGGTAAGTGCGCCATTGTCCCCTGTCTCGTGTGATCTTGAAATCCCCCCCCATAAGGGCCTGGCAGGCGACCCGGCCCAGGGCGCAGATGACGTCAGGCCCAATGATGCTGAGCTGCGCTTTAAGGAAGGGAAGACACACCCCAATTTCATCGGGATTCGGATCGCGGTTGCCTGGGGGGCGACATTTGACAACGTTGCAGATGTAAACCTTATCCCGGGTGAGCCCCATGCCGTTTTCAATGATCCGGGTGAGCAGTTGTCCTGATTTTCCCACAAAAGGCCGACCTTCACGGTCTTCATCAAACCCCGGTCCTTCTCCCACGAAAACGAGTCTTGCCTCTGGATTCCCTTCTCCGAAAACCAGTGTGTTCCTGCCGTTATGAAGGTCGCACCGCCGGCAATCCCCCATATGGGCTCTGAGGTCCTCCAGGGAATCGAATTGGGGTGAAGGGGGTTTGCTTTTCAGGGTCTCCGGGGCTGATTCCCCCCGGTTCTCCGGTTGCGCCGGGGGCGGGGCGGGTTTTTTTAAAACCGGTCTTTCCATGAATTCCAGAGCCCCTTCAGGCAGCATGGGCGGTTCAAGTCCCATCTCTTCACAGGCCGAAATCAACCGTTTGGTTTCAAAAAAGATTTCTTTGAGTTCTTTTCCGGCGTTCAAGGGCTTTCATCTTTCAGCGCTTTGGCTCTATCGAGCACCAGATGCGCCACATCGATTTTTTCCATGAGTGGCGAATCTTCCACACGGCCGTCCGCATAGATGATTTTGACCGCGTTGGTGTCGGTTTGAAACCCCGCGTCCTTTCGGGAAACATCGTTTGCCACGATCATGTCCAGGTTTTTGGCGTTGATCTTTTTCCGGGCGTTTTTAGTCAGGTCTTCGGTTTCCGCGGCAAACCCCACCAGTATGCACGGGTGATCTTTTTTCGTTTCCCCCAATAAGGCCAGAATGTCCGGGTTCTTGACCATGTCAAGGGAAAGGGATTCCGCTCCTTTCTTGACTTTCTGGTCGGCGGTCTCATTGGGCCGGTAGTCGGAAACGGCTGCGGCTTTGATGATCATATGGCAACCGTTTCGATGCTCAAAAACAGCCGCCCTCATTTCTTCCGCGGTTTTGACAGGGCAGAAATGAATGCCGGAGGGCGGTTTGAGGTTGGTGGGACCGCTGATGAGAACCACTTCCGCGCCCCTTCGAAGGGCGGCTCGGGCCAGGGCGTAGCCCATTTTCCCGGAAGACCGGTTGGTGATGTACCTCACCGGATCAATATATTCCGTTGTGGGACCCGCGGTTATCAGGATCTTCCAGCCTTCAAGATCGGGCTCCGACAAAAGGTTCAGGGCCTGCTCCAGGATGTCGGCGGGATCGGGCAGGCGCCCGGGGCCGTCGGTTCCGCAGGCCAGTTCACCGCTTCCGGGGGGCATAATAAAAAAGCCTCTTTCTTCAAGGAGATGGAGGTTGTGCTGGACCGCCGGGTTCAAGAACATGCGGTCGTTCATGGCCGGGCATAGAAGGGTTTTGGCCGTGGCGGCCAGCATGCAGGTGGAGAGAAAATCATCACCGATGCCGTGGGCGAATTTTCCAATGATGTTGGCGGTGGCAGGCGCAATGATGATGAGATCCGCATCCTGGCCGCATCGGATATGATCCATGGCCATATCTTCCCTGTCAAACATGCTGGCGATCACTTTGTTCCCGGAAAGGGTCTCAAAAGTGAGCGGTGTCACGAACCGGGTGGCGCTCCGGGTCATGGCCACTTCGACCCGAAAATCCGCTTTGATCAGAAGCCGCACCAGTTCAGCTGTTTTATAGGCGGCGATCCCGCCGGTAACCCCCACCAGGACTTTCTTTCCTTTCACGGCTCCTCCTTAATGTCGAGAGGTTTTGACAGCATATGTCAAGAATCAGTTTAAAAGAGTGGGGGCCGAGTGTCAAGTTGCAGATTCGAGTCGGAAAATTCTCCCCCGGAAGAATCCGTTCTTGGATCAATTTCCTTTGACTTGATTATTTGAGTGACCACAGGTATTCTATAATCAACTTTAAAGGGAGGATTTAGGAATATGGTGCGCATGAAACAGTCGTTTTTGTGGATGGTCCTGGGAATGGCCATGGTGGTTGCTTGTGCCGTGGTTGCCTGGGGACAGGGTCGCGGTATTACAGTAAAGATCCGGGCGGAAAACGACCCCAATGCGCCGGTGACCGAAACCCTGAAATTATATGACAACAGCTATGCCCTGGTGATCGGCAACGATGATTATCAGGCCGGTTGGCCCAAGCTCAGCAAGGCCATTTCCGATGCGCAAGAGATTGCCGGGGAGCTGGGAAAGCGGGGTTTCCAGGTGACGTTTAAGAAAGACCTGAACAGCGCGGGCATGCAGAAGGCCCTGAAGGAATTTTTCGCCCTCAAAGGCGCCGACCCCGAGGCCCGGTTGTTTCTCTGGTATGCGGGTCACGGCCATACCCTCAAAGACGAGGGGTTCCTGGTGCCCATCGATGCGCCGCCGCCCACGTCCCCCCAGTTTAAACTGAAAGCCATTCACATGCGGGATTTTGGTGGATTCATGCGCCTGGCCGAAAGCAAGCACGTGTTTGCAGTGTTCGACAGTTGTTTTTCGGGGACCATCTTTCAGACACGGGCCGGCATGGTGCCGGCGGCTGTGACACGGGCCACCACCAAACCGGTGCGCCAGTTCCTCACATCAGGGGACGCGGACCAGGAGGTGAGCGATGACGGCACATTCAGAAAGCTGTTCCTGAGAGCCATACGGGGAGAAGGGCGGGCCGATGCCAACGGGGACGGTTATCTGTTGGGTACGGAATTGGGGCTTTACCTTTCGGGAGAGGTGACCAACATTACCGAACAGACCCAGACGCCCCGATACGGTAAGCTTCGCGATGCGGACTATAACCTGGGAGACTTCGTGTTCCTGCTGCCCGGCAGGTCCGAAAATGAAATGAAGGCCGGTCAGAAAGCAGGCGCCGGCGAAAGTGGCCCCCCGACCGTTCCGGGCGGTGAAGACCAGATGGTGGAGATTTCCCTCTGGGCGTCCATTGCGGCCGATGACGATATCGCGCAGTTTGAGGCATACCTTGAAAAATACCCCAACGGCCATTTTGCAGCGGTGGCCAAACGAAAGATTGAGACGTTAAAAGCGCCTGCGCCGCCTGTTGCCGGGAAACCGTCTGAAGAAAATGCCCATGGGGAAAAGGCCGAGGAAGCCCCCCTTCAGATCGCTTCCGGGTCTAAACTGGTGAAATCCGGTGAAGATTCCAAGGCCCAGGCCTGGTCGCCCCGGGCCCCGTCCGAGGCGGGAAAACCCCTGGTTCTGGCGGCGCAAACCGAGCTGGATTCCCTGTATGCGGGCACGGGAAAACCGGCCATTTTCAAGAAAGAAGGTAAAGAAAAAGACAGTCGGGCCGCCGGCATGACCGACGGCTATGCCATCGCGCCCGATGCCTGGACCCTGAGCGACCCCCAGGGGGACAGCCTGTACAAGGTGGATGGTAAATGGATTCACATGAAGGTCAACGGGGGCCACAACATGTGGGATTGCAACCGGGGCACAGCACCGATACTCTGGGTCAAGGCCCCTTCCGCCGCCACCTGGACGGCCCAGGTTAAATTTGAGATGCCGTCGCGCCTGGGTCGAACCCTCTGCGGTCTGGTGTTATGGAACGGTCGAAAGGATCGGCCGGTAAATGCCCTTTATGTGGGTCCCACGGATACCACCGAAATACAGGTGGCCGGCTCTTACCGGGGCGGATGCCGTAGCGGTCACGGCAACCTGACTGACCTGGAAGGGAGCCTGGGGGATTTTCGCACACGGTATACGGGCGCCAGCGGCTGGCTTCGACTCTCTAAGCAGGGGAACAGGGTTTCGTTTTATTTCAAGAGCCCCCACCAGAAGCAATGGCGTTTCCTGGGCTCTCTGGTGATCGAGAAAAAAGATGGATTCTCCCATATCGGGCTGATGGCCAAGACCTGGAGCAACGAACCCATGCAGGTTTCTTTTTCGGATTTTCGAATTATGCCGGGCCTTGCCGGCGTTAAGCGGTGGGCGCCGGCTTATTTCTCGGCCCTGGAAAAACAGGGTAAAGTAATGTTTTCCGGGAAAGGCTACAGCGATTTCGAGTGGAGCGACCCCCAGGGGGATTCGGTTCACGAGATCGTGGGCGCTGACGTCAAGATAAAGGTCAATGGCGGTCACAACATCTGGGACTGCAATCGGAATCGCGCCCCCATCCTGAGCGTGGAGATGCCCCCTGCGGACACCTGGACGGCTCAGGTGGCGTTTGATATGCCCACGCGGGTGGGGCGAAGTCACCTGGGGCTGGCGCTTTGGAACGGCCGGGAAGAGCGCCCGGTTTATATTTTGTCTTTCGGGCCGACCGATACCAAAGAACTCCAGGTGGCGGGCAGCTACCGCGACAGCTGCCGCAGCGGACCCAATGAGCTCAGGAAACACGTCGGGAACACGGGCAATTTCAGACTTGCCTACGACCGCACAAAGGGTTGGCTTCGCATCAGTCGGCACAAGAACCGCTACAGCTTCTATTTCAAGAGCCCCCACGAGAAACAATGGCGCAAGCTGGGAACCCTGTTGTCCACGGTCAAGGACGGCTTCACTCGAATCGGGTTTATGGCCAAAACCTGGAGCAACCAGCCGGTGGAAGTCACCTTTTCCGATTTCACGATCATGACCGGCGTGGCGGGTGTGAAGCGATGGATGCCTGAGTATTTCTCGCGGCTTAAAAATGGAAAACCTGAACTGTTCAGCGGCAAGGCGTTCGTGGATTTTGAGTGGAGCGATCCCCAAGGGGATTCATTTCACCGGATCACCGGCGCCACCGTCCGAATGAAGGTTAAGGGCGGGCACAATACATGGGACTGCAACCGAGGCATGGCGCCCATGTTGACCATAGAGATGCCGCCCCGTGATACCTGGGTGGCCCAGGTGGATTTCAGCATGCCCAAGCGGGTAGGCCGCACCGTGGCCGGGTTGGCGATCTGGAACGGAAGGGAAGAACGGCCCGTGCATGCCCTCTATTTTGGTCCCACTGAAACCAATGACGTTATGGTGTCCGGCTCCTGCCGGGACAGTTGCCGCAGTGGTCCCCGGGAACTGTCCCAGTATCCGGGCAACAGCGGAAAATTTGTGATCAAAAACAATACCACCCAGGGCCGGTTGCGGGTCATCAAGAGTGGGAAATCATACCGGTTCGCTTTCAGGGCGGCCAATACCCAAGGCTGGCAGGACCTGGGAAAGGTTGAAGGAACGGTCAAGGACGGCTTTAAGCGGGTCGGAATGTTCATCAAGACATGGGGGAGCGAGCCCATTGAAGCGTCGTTCAGCAATTTCACGATCCTGCCGGGGGCCTGGAACTGAAAAACCATGAGGTACCGTTCACGGTTACGGACGTAAATTATTGCTTGATTGAATCCATCGACAAGTGTAGCATACAGCCCTTCCGGAGCAGCACAGACTTAAGCAATTCCGGAATGATTTGTTTGTTTTAATATGTTTGGATGAACTGACTTTTTGGTTCATCTGGAACCCAATGGTTTAATTCTAAAGATAGGGAGTTTTGAAATGTCAAAAGTGATACTGGTTGCTACCGAAAAGCCTTTTGCCAAAGCCGCTGTGGACCGCATGAAAGAGGTGGTTCAGGAAAATCCGGATTTTGAACTGCGTCTGCTTGAAAACTATACGGATAAGCAGGATTTGCTGAACGCCGTAAAAGACGTGGATGGGCTTATTATCCGTAGCGACAAAGCCACCCGGGAAGTTCTGGAAGCCGCCCTGAACCTGAAAGTGGTGGTGCGCGGCGGGGCCGGCTACGACAATATCGACTGTGAAGCGGCCACCGAAAAAGGCATTTGCGTCATGAATACACCGGGGCAGAACAGCAATGCGGTGTCTGAGTTGGTCTTCGGCATGATGCTCAACCTGGTTCGGCACCAGTACGTAGGCAAGCCCGGTACGGAATTGAGGGGAAAATCCATTGGCATTCATGCCTACGGCAACGCCGGAAAATGTGTGGCGCGGCTCGGCAAAGGATTCGGCATGGACGTCTATGCCCATGATCCCTATGTGGACAACAGCATCATGGAGGCAGACAGCGTTACCCCGGTGGATTCAAGGGAAGAACTCTATTCCACCTGTGATTTTATCAGCCTTCACATTCCGGGAAATGACGAAACCGTCAACTCCATCAATTTTGAACTGCTTTCCAAAATGAAAGAAGGGGCGGCCCTCATCAACACGGCCCGAAAAGAAGTGATTGATGAGGGCGGTTTGAAGAAAATGCTTTCTGAAAGACCGGATTTCTGCTACGGGTCGGATCTGACACCGGACTGCAAGGACGAAATCTGCACCATTTGCGGGGACCGGGCGTTTTTTACAGCCAAGAAGATGGGCGCACAGACCGCTGAAGCCAATATTAATGCCGGCGTGGCTGCCGTAACACAGATCATCAACTTTTTCGAAAAAGGGGATGAGACCTTCCGGGTCAATAAAAAAGCTTGATTTTATTAAATTGGTTTTTTGATGATTATCAACCCGTGAAAGGGGCTTTCACGCGTGTGAAAGCCACTTTTGCAGACAAACCCCAAATAACAACGCCCCGCCCTTTCCAGAACATTTTTCCGAGGCCCTAAACCCTAACGAAGATAAGGAGATTCCATGACCACATCAAATGCGTATCAAGACAAACCATGGCTGGCCCATTATGATGAAGGTGTTCCGGAATTTGTGGATTACGAGGAAACATGCCTTCCGGAGTTTCTGGACCGCTCGGCTCAAAAATTCCCCAACACCATGGCGCTTCTTTTTCAGGGTTACCAACTGACATATGGGGAGCTCAAGGAGGTGGTGGATCGGTTTGCAGCCTGCCTGGTCGAATTCGGCATTCAAAAGGGGGACAGCGTGGCCATCCTGCTTCCCAACGTCATACCCTGTGTTGTGGGATACTATGCCATATTGAAAATCGGGGCCACGGCTGTTATGAACAACCCCCTTTACACGGATCGGGAGCTGGAACATCAGTTCAATGATTCCGGTTCGAAGCTCTTGATTACCCTGGATCTTCTGGGAAACCGCATGATTGACCTGCGGCCCAAAACCAGTATCAAACAGATCATCTATACTTCCATCGGCGACTATCTGCCTTTTCCCAAGAACTTCCTGTTTCCTCTGGTGGGAAAGAAGAAGGGGCTGAAAGCGGATGTTAAATCCGCGCCGGATGTGTACCGCTGGAAAGACGTACTGGAAAGGTTGAACGGTGAACCGCCCAAAGTCAAGCTATCCTTTGAAGATACGGCCATGTACCAGTACACCGGGGGCACAACAGGCGTCAGTAAGGGCGTCATGCTGACCCACGCCAATCTCAGCAAACAGGTGCAGCATATCAGACGTTGGTTCCCGGGGTTCAACGACGGAGAGGAAGTTTTGTTGGGGGCATTGCCTTTTTTTCATGTATTCGGGCTCTCCACGGCCATGAATTTCTGCATCTATGCCGGCTGGGGGAATATCCTGATTCCCAAGCCGCAGCCGGAGCCGCTCCTTGAGGCTATGAGCAAGTTCAAACCGACATTTGCTCCGCTGGTGCCGACCATGTTCATTGGATTGCTGAACCATCCCGGATTCGATAAGGCCGATTTGACCTCCATCAAGGGATGTTTTTCCGGAAGCGCGCCGTTGCCGGTGGAAGTGATTCGGGATTTTGAGGGCAAAACAGGGTCCACCATCGTTGAAGGGTTTGGCATGACCGAATCGAGTCCGGTGACACACATCAACCCGTTTATCGGTGAACGGAAGGTGGGAAGTATCGGCCTGCCCATTTCCGATACCGAGTGCCGCATTGTGGATTTAAATGATGGTGAGACGGACATGCCGCTGGGAGAATCGGGTGAGCTGCTGGTCAGAGGTCCCCAGGTCATGAAAGGATACTGGAACAATCCGGAGGCTACGGCCGAAACGCTGACGGACGGGTGGCTGCACACCGGCGATATCGCAAAGATGGACGAGGACGGCTATTTCTACATTGTGGATCGAAAGAAGGATATGATCATTTCCGGTGGGTACAATGTTTATCCGCGGGATATCGAAGAAGTATTCTTCGAGCATCCCAAAGTTCTGGAAGCCGCGGCTTTGGGCGTACCCCATCCGAAGCGTGGAGAACAGGTGAAAGTATTTGTGGTGTTGAAAGAGGGGGAAACGGGGACCGAAGAAGAATTCCTCGCTTACTGTAAGGATAAACTGGCGGCCTATAAATTACCCACCATGATAGAATTCAGGGATGATCTGCCGAAAACCAATGTGGGCAAAGTTCTGAAAAAGGATTTGAGAGAGTAAGAATCAGGGGAAAAGGAGGGAATATCGCGTGCGCAGCAGTAAGGATTTTAGACAACTGGCCGAATATTTCCCGTTGGGCATATCCATTTCCAATGAGGACCAGGTAATTGAATATGTGAACCCCATGTTCACCAAACTTCTGGGGTATACCCTGGAAGATATTCCAAATAAAAGAATCTGGTATGCGAAAGCCTATCCGGATGATGGCTATCGGGATCAGGCGGTGTACTCTTGGAATGTGGATTCCGGAAGAGTCCGAAAACCCGGAAAGCCCGATGCCAAGATCTTGAGGGTGAGGTGCAAAGACGGCAGCTATAAAATGATCCGTTTCAAATCAGCGGATATTGGAAACGGCAGGCAACTTCTGGTTTATGAAGACAGATCCGTTGAGACGGCCACTGAAGAGGCTCTCAAGGTATCGGAGACGCAATTTAAAGGTATTTTTGAATCCGTCCAGGCCGGCATTGTGCTCATTGATGCGGAAACCCATATAATCATCGATTTAAATGGGGCTGCCGAAAAAATGATCGGCCTGCCGAAAAAGAAAATTGTCGGTCACGTCTGCCACCAGTTTATCTGCCCGGCCCATGAGGGAGAGTGCCCCATTACCGATTTGGGGCACATTATTGACAGTTCCGAGCGGGTGTTGCTGACCTCCGAAGGGAAAAGCCTGCCCATCCTTAAAACAGAGCTCTTCATTGAGTTCATGGGTCGAAAGCATTTGCTGGGAAGTTTTGTGGATATTTCGCCCCTCAAGGAGGCGGAAGAAGCCGCTAAACATGAAACCGCCAAGCTCTCTTCAATGATCTCCGGTATGGAAGAGGGCGTCGTTTTTGCCGATGGGAGTAATCGGATCGCCGAGGTCAATGATTATTTCTGTTCGTTTGTGGGGAATTTAAAAGAAAACATTCTTGGAAAAAGGCTTGAGGATATTCATTCGGGGAAAATTCTGGACACGGTAATGGGGTATATTGAAGAATTCCGTCAAAATTCCAAATCAAAACCCGTTGTGATCCAAAGGGCCATTGGTGATGCTGAAACCATCTTTCGGGTTCAACCCATATACCGGGAAAACTGTTATGACGGGGTTCTGCTCAATGTTATCAATGTGACCGAACTGGTCAAGGCCCGGCGGGACGCCGAGGCCGCCAGTACGGCCAAGGGTCAGTTTCTGGCGAATATGAGCCATGAGATTCGAACCCCCATGAATGGTGTTATCGGTATGACCGATCTCTTGCTGGAGACTGATTTGGACTCTGAGCAGCGGGATTATGCCGAGACCGTTAAAAGTGCGGCAAACGGTCTGCTCTCTCTCATCAACGATATCCTTGATTTTTCAAAGATAGAGTCCGGGAAACTGGAATTCGAGGAAATCGGATTTGACCTTCGGTATGTGGTTGAAGGAGTGGGCGAAATAATGGCACCCAATGCCCAGGCCAAACGCGTTGAATTTACATGTTTTGTGGACCCCTATTGTGAAGTCGGGCTGCTGGGTGATCCTGAACGGCTCCGGCAGGTCCTGGTGAACCTGTCCGGAAACGCCATCAAATTTACGAACAAGGGTAATGTGGATATCCATGCGGCGATGGTGCGGGACGAGGGTAACCGGGTCTTGATTCGATTCGCCGTATCCGACACCGGCATCGGTATTCCACAAGATCGACAGGCGGCTGTTTTCGGCAGTTTTTCCCAGGTGGATGGGAGTACCACGCGCCGGTTCGGGGGCACCGGTCTGGGTTTGAGTATTTCAAAGCGGCTGGTGGAATTGATGGGGGGGGAGATAGGTCTGGAGAGCGAGGAGGGGAAAGGGAGTACTTTCTGGTTTACCCTACCTTTCGGGAAACAGGACAAGCGTCAAGAACTTCCCATGAAAACCCGTCAAAGCGTGAGGGGAAGTCACATTCTGATTGTGGACGATAACGCCACCAATCGCACCATCCTGAACAAAACGCTTGTATCTTTTGGCTGTTTTCCGGAAGAGGTTGAGAGCGGCAGGGAAGGGCTCGAATTGTTGAACCGGAGAATTGCAGAGGAGCCCCCCTTCGATGCCATTTTACTGGACCTTCAGATGCCTGAAATGGATGGCGAAGATGTGATCCGCGCTGTCCGTTCCGAACCCCCTATGGATAATACCCGTATATTAGTCCTGACTTCCGTGGGAGAGCGAGGCGATGCGCGTCGATTTAAGGAATTGGGTTGTGCAGCGTATCTGACCAAACCGGTCCGTCAATCCCAGCTTTTAGATGCCCTGGCTGAAACCCTTGTAGACCCTGATACAGAGGACCGCTCCGAACAGAAGGACCGCGGTGCAGGGATCATTACCCGGCACAGCCTGGGAGAGGATGCTGTGGGAAAGGCCCGGTTGCTTGTGGCGGAAGATAATCTGGTGAACCAGAAGGTGGCACTACGAATACTTGAAAAAGCCGGGCACAGGGTCGATGTGGCCAATGATGGTATTGAGGCGGTGGCGGCACTCGAAAATGGGTCCTATGACATGGTCTTTATGGATATTCAGATGCCCAGGATGGATGGATATGCGGCGACCGCCGAAATTAGGAAAATGGCGCCGGAGTACCGGGAACTGCCTGTCATCGCCATGACGGCACATGCCATGAAGGGTGATCGGGAAAAGTGCATTGCAGCCGGCATGGATGACTACATTTCAAAGCCGGTGAAGCCCAAAGGGTTGCTGGAAATGGTCCAGCGCTGGGCGGGGATGAAGGTTATCAGACCGTCTGTGGGGGTGCATCGTTATCCATCTGATCCGGATTTACCCGTGGACTTAAGGCGTTTGAAGGATTTAAGCGGCGGGGACCAGGATTTTGAACACGAAATCACAGATCTTTTTCTTAAAGACACATCTCTTCATTTGGCCCGGCTGGAAGCGGCCATCAAGGAGGAGGATTCATCAAGTGTGGAAGCGTCGGCCCATTCCATCAAAGGGGCGGCTGCGAATATGGGCGCTGAAAAGTTCCGTAAATTGGTCCATGCGCTTGAACTCAAGGGAAAGGCCGGCGATCTTCACGGCGCCGCCGAAGATTTCGCTCATTTGAAATCGGCTTTTGGGGATGTGGAACGGTTTTTTGCGGAAAATGGTGGTTAACCCCATGAAAAACCCCGAAGTTGATCTAAGCGACTGCAGCGTGTGCGGCATCTGCGTTGATTTATGCCCTGGGACATTTCAACTCAATGACGCCGGATATGTGGAAGTGGTTCATTCGGATGACGACCCTCGAGAGGACATTGATGAGGCCATAAAAAACTGCCCCGGCGACTGCATCTCATGGAAGGAAGCCGACTCCGCCAAAGTGGCTACGCCGGCTGGACCGGAATGATTATTTTTAACGGGAAGTATACCTGGGATGGTAAGAAGGACGGCGACCACAAGCCGGTGAGTTGGTGGCCCGGATCCCATCATCTCACCATTGTTGATTTCTCCTCTGAAAAGCCTGATGTGGTATTGCTCAAGCCTGTCATTGTCCTTGCCGCGGATACGAAAGAAGGCCATTCCATTCATAAACGCCATCAGGATCTGGTTGTAGGTGTTTGCAGGGAATTTGATCTTGACGTTCAAAAGGTACTTTGGGTGCGTTATAGCCGGGACTCTGGAAATGAGATGAAAGTTGCGGTTATCAAATTGTTATCCGGAAAGGGCCCTTATAAAGTATATGATCTCAAGTGGCGATCGTTAATGGCCAATGAACGTAAATTGATTGATTCTCTTTTGCCGATGTTGTTGAGCTAGAAGATAGGAGGATAAAATGACGCAGACAGTACATGTGAAAAATGTCGGTCTTCGAGGGGTAACCGTTGCCGACACCAAAATTAGTTTTATCGATGGTGATAACGGCATCTTGTTGTATCGAGGATATCGCATCGAGCAGTTGGCGAAGGCCTCTACATTCATGGAGGTGGCTTACCTCATTCTGTATGGTGTCCTGCCGGACCGGAAGGCGCTTAAGGACTTTGAAAGATGGGTCGGGGAGTCCAGGCCTCTGCCGGATTATGTGGTTCAAAATTTAAAAAATTTACCTCAAGATGCCGCTCCCATGGACGTACTTCAGTCTTCCATTGCTGCCCTTGCCATGTCCGACCCTGACATTAGGGAAGACACGCGATCCGCCAATATGAACATGGCCATTCGACTGGTGGCCTGTATGCCGGTGCTGGTCGCCGCCTGGCACAGGATAAGCCAGGGGTTGGCGCCATTGCCGTCTGATGATTCATTGTCCCATGCCGCAAATTTTTTGTGGCAGTTCCATGGTGAAAAGCCGGATGAAGAAATGGCCCGTGATCTGGATACGTGCCTGGTGCTTCATGCAGACCACACATTCAACGCGTCTACCTTCGCCTGCCGGGAAGTGGTTTCCACCAGGGCGCACATGTATGCGGGTGTTTGTGCCGGAATCGGAGCCCTTTCCGGGAGTCTTCACGGGGGTGCCAATGCCCGGGTCATGAAAATGCTCCTGGAACTGGAAGATGAAAAAAACATTCCAGGGTGGGTGAAACAGGAGTTGGACGGAGGCGGAAAGATCATGGGAATGGGCCATGCCGTGTACAAAACCATGGACCCCAGGGCAAAATTCCTTAAAAAGATGGCTCAAAGGCTTGGGCGGAAAACCGGTCGGGAGCGGTGGCACGAACTTTCAACCCAGATTGAGGAATACGGCATTAAGGCCTTTCGGGAAAGGGGCAAACCCAATATCTTGCCCAATGTGGATTTTTACAGTGCGCCGGTTTATCATATTATGGGCATTCCGTTCGATTTCATGACCCCCATTTTTGCCATTTCAAGGGTTTCCGGCTGGTGCGCTCATATCATTGAAGAAAAATTTGCCGATGCTCAGGAAAAACCCGCACTTTATCGACCCAAAGCGGAGTATGTGGGCGAATACTGCGGGTTAACCGGCTGTGAATACGAACCCGTGGATGACAGGTAACCGTTCACGGATTTGAGAAAGGAGGATTAAATTGACTGAACTGAAAGAATCTCCATATGTGAGCCACATTTTTGTGTGTACCAATGATCGCGGCGGAAAACGGAAATCTTGTGCCGATAATGACAGCCCGGCTATTCGAAAAGCCCTGAAAGAAGTGGTTGCTGACAGGGGATGGAAGGGCAGGGTGAGGGTATCTCAATCGGGGTGTATGGGACTTTGCGCCAAAGGGCCCAACGTAATGATTTATCCTCAGAAAATCTGGTTTTCGGATGTCTCAACCGATGATGTGGATCTCATTATTTCAAAAATTGAACCTTTTCTTGATTAAGCCGCTCAAACCCTGACGGCGTGGAGATAATCGAAATGCAATTAGCCATGATCGGTCTGGGGCGTATGGGAATGAATATGGCCAAACGGCTTCTTTCGGACGGGCACCGGGTGGTGGCATATAACCGATCGCCTCAAAAAACGGACCAACTGGTGGAAGACGGCGCCATCGGTGCTTATTCACTCCCCGAGGTGGTGCAGGCGCTTTCCCCTCCCCGCATTGTCTGGATTATGTTGCCTGCGGGTTCTTTGGTGGACGAGGTTCTGGAACAGTTACGCGAACAATTGTCCCCCGGTGATATCATCGTTGACGGCGGCAACACCTATTATAAAGATGATATTCGACGTTCACGATTTCTGGGGGAAAAGAAAATTCAGTTTGTTGATGCGGGTGTCAGTGGCGGTGTTTGGGGATTAAAAAACGGCTACTGCCTGATGCTGGGTGGAGACGAAGAGACCTGCCGACTTCTGGATCCCGTATTCAAGTCTCTCGCCCCTCCGAACGGACACCTTTATTGTGGAGACACGGGTTCCGGTCATTTTGTTAAAATGGTCCATAACGGTATTGAGTACGGCATGATGCAAGCCTATGCTGAAGGGTTTGATATCCTGAAAGCATCGCCCTATTCGGAATCCCTGAACTTTGAGGATGTTGCCCATTTATGGAATCAGGGGAGCGTGGTTCGGTCATGGCTGCTGGAACTCGTGGAATCCGCTTTTAAAAAGGACCCCCGCCTGTCCCGTATCAAGGGGGTGGTGGCGGATTCCGGTGAAGGACGTTGGACCATTGACCAGGCTGTTGAATCGGGTGTGTCCGCTCCGGTGATTGCGCTCTCCCTCATGGCCCGCTTTCGCTCTCAGGTAGAGGATGCGTTTTCAGACCGGGTGGTGGCAGCCCTGCGCCAGGAATTCGGTGGGCATGCCGTCGAGAAAGCGGATCCTTGAGTAAACCTCAAAAGAGGAGGGGAGGTATGACGCTGGAACCGGGCAGTGCAGGCCACATGGGCGAGTCTGAGTTGACACCCGCTACCGCCCATTCGGGAAACGGGGTGGAATCGTGCCTCCTGGATGGGGTTCCGGCCCCCTGCATGCTGGTGATTGTGGGGGCATCGGGAGACCTCACGGCCAGAAAAATCATACCGGCGGTGTACAACCTTTATATCAACGGCGGGCTGCCCGATCCCTTTATTGTGGTGGGATGCGCCAGGACTTCTCTCACAACGGAGTCCTTTCGGGACAAGATGAAGGCGGCCCTGAAGCAGACGCGCTTTTTTGATCCGAATCGGTGGCAGGATTTTGCCGCACTTCTGCACTATCACCCCATTGAATATGAGGACCAGACTTCTTTTGACGCCCTGGCCCGATACCTTGCCCGGTTGGATCACGAATTCGGGACCGGCGGAAACAAGGTTTTTTACCTGGCCATTCCCCCTTCCCTGTACCAGCCCACGGCCCGAACGCTGGGGCGCGCCGGCCTTTCCGCCAAGGGCCGTAATGAGCGCTCGTGGGCAAGGATCGTCGTGGAAAAACCCTTTGGCCGCGACCTTGATTCCGCCATTGATCTGGACCGCACCCTTCACCGGCATTTTGATGAGCACCAGATTTTCAGGATTGATCATTACCTGGCCAAGGAAACGGTCCAGAATATTCTCATGTTCCGATTTGCCAATGCCATTTTTGAACCCATCTGGAACCGGCGATACATTGATTCCGTAAGCATCATTGCCGCCGAAACCCTGGGCGTGGAACACCGGGCCGGGTACTATGAACAGGCGGGCGTGTTACGGGATATGTTCCAGAACCACATGATGCAGCTCCTGGCGCTCACAGCCATGGACCCGCCATCCCTGTTTGAAGCGGACCGCGTAAGGGATGAGAAGGTCAGAGTTTATGGGACCATGAGGCCCTTTCCCACGGACAATCTATGGGATTACCTGGTGCTGGGGCAATATGGCGAAGGAACTCCGGACGGAAATCAGGTTCCAGCGTATCGCCGGGAAAGGGGGGTGAACTTTAACTCCCTGACCCCCACCTTTGCCGCCATGAAAGTATTTCTGGACAGCTGGCGATGGCAGGGCGTGCCATTTTATCTCACTTCGGGCAAAAGGCTGGCTAAAAAATTGACGGAGATCACCATTCGGTTCAAGGAAGTGCCCCATGCCCTGTTTCGCAGCACCCTCGGGGAAGACATCATGGCAAACCAGCTGATCCTGGGGATCTATCCCGATGAACGCATTACCCTGACCTTCCAGACCAAGAACCCCGGTGCCAGGGTCTGCTTGAGATCCGTCACTATGGATTTTCAATATCATCAGAACTATACCGGCCCCGTACTGGACGCCTACGAAAAGGTGCTTCTGGACTGCATGCTGGGGGACCAGATGCTTTTCTGGCGGCAGGATGGGCTGGAGCGTTGCTGGTCTTTCCTGACCCCGATTCTGGAGGAGTGTGAAACCTGCAAGGGTCGTTCGAGCATGCTGCTGCCATACGAATCGGGTTCGTGGGGGCCGGAGGCTGCCAGGAAGCTTCGTCATGACGTTTAGAATTAGGGAGTCAAATCTTGCATGGTGAATAAACACGGTAGTATTTAGCCCGAAAATCGAGTTTTTTTTGCCGAAGCCCTAAAGGAGAAAAGGCAGTTAATGAAAAATTCAGAATCAAGCGGTTATTCCGGAAGTTACGAGGGGAAAAAACCGAGTCAATATACGAGAATTCCTTACTATGCGCAACCGGACTATTCAAGACCGCTCCTGGAAATCCCCGGCAAAGCACGGGAGAGGATGATGGGCAGGCTGCGGTTCCTTTACGGGGAAGCCGCGGCTGAAAAATATATGCCGGAGCTCGAAAGAATTCTCAGGGTACACTATGCCCATAAACCCCCGGAAATGATCGACCGTGAACAGGGATTTGATCCTCAACACCGTTTTACACAACGGGATATGATTCTCATCACTTACGGTGACCTGCTTCGCGGGGAAGGTCACTCTCCCTTGGACTGCCTGGACCAATTTGTACAATATCCCGGTCTCAGGGATACCTTCAATACCCTGCACATCCTCCCTTTCTTTCCCTACTCTTCCGATAAGGGGTTTTCCGTCACTGACTTTGAAAGCGTTGATCCCAACTTGGGATCCTGGCAGGATATTGAGGATATGGGAAAGCGTTACCAGCTCATGTTTGACGGGGTCCTCAACCATATCTCCGCTAAGAGTGCCGCATTTCAGGAATTCCTGAATGGGAGCCCGTATTTTAAAGACATTGCCATTGCATACAAATCCCGTGACGCTCTGACACCGGAGCAGCGAAAGATCATCGTCCGTCCCCGAACCTCTGATCTCCTGACCAAATTCCGTACAATGGGGGGGGACAGATATGTGTGGACCACTTTCTCAGCAGATCAGATAGACCTGAACTACAAAAATCCGGATGTGCTCATGTTTATCATTGAAACCATGCTCCTGTATGTGCGTCGGGGGGCTGATATCCTTCGCCTGGACGCCGTGACCTATCTGTGGGCGGAACTTGGAACGTCCTCCGTGCATCTGGAGCAAACGCATGAAATTATCAAACTCCTGCGTGATGTTTTTAATGTGGTGGCGCCCTGGGCCACGGTACTCACGGAAACCAATGTGCCCCATAAAGAAAACGTCTCTTACTTCGGAAATGGCCATGATGAAGCGCAGATGGTGTATAATTTTGCCCTTCCCCCACTGGTCCTGCACACATTTTACAGAGAAGATGCGACCGCGCTGTCCCGGTGGGCAAAGGATCTGAAATATATCTCCAATTCCACGACTTTCCTCAACATGCTTGATACCCACGACGGCATCGGGCTCATGGGGGTGAAAGACATCCTCCCCGGGGAAGATATCGATTTCATCATCCAAACGGCAAGGGAACACGGGGCTTTTGTCTCTTACAAAACGGGGAAGGACGGCAAGGACGAACCTTACGAAATCAACAGCACCTGGTTCAGTGCCATCAACCATGACAACAGCGATGAGGATATTGCCTTACAGGTCAAACGCTTTATTGCCTCGAGGAGCATTTCCTTTGCGCTTCGGGGGGTGCCTGCCATATATTTCCATGGGTTGATCGGAACCCGCAACGACATCGAAACGGTTTTGAAAACAAAGTCAAAACGGGATATCAACCGTAAGGTGGTTGAGGAAGAGTCACTGCTTGAAAAATTGGAAAACCCTGATTCCAGACTTTCGCAAATCGCTCGCCAGCTCAGCTGGATTGGGAATATCCGGGTGCGGCAGCGCGCTTTCCACCCCAACGGTGATCAACGTGTGTTAATGATTTCTCCTGATATTTTTGCGGTTCTGAGAATATCCCCTGACGGCGATCAGCATATCCTGGCTTTAACCAATGTGACCGGCAGGGTTTGCCAAATAGGGATACCCCTTTCAAAACTCGACGTTGAGAACGGCCACTGGTACGATCTTATGGGGAAACGGGGTTGGATCGCCAAAGACGGAAAGCTGGGTGTGACGCTGCAACCTTATGATGTTTGCTGGCTCATACCTTACAACGAACTGGAAAAGATGGTCGAGTCATAGGGATAGGGACGGGGGACCCCTGTTCTTTTCAAACAGATTATCCCCTCACCTTCGGAATTTAAAGGACTGGACGTTTTGGCCCTGGTCAAATACCGATCTTTTCTTCGATCTTCTTCAGGGCCGCATCAAGGGCTTCCGTATCCAGAGGCTTATTGAAAAATTCAGCCACTTCAAGGTCAAAGGCCTTTTTTTTCAGATCTTTGTCTCCATGTCCAGTGACGACCATCACTTCTGTTTCAGGGCGTAAGGCTTTGATCATTTTCAGTATGGAAAAAACGTCTCTGCCCGGCATTTTGATGTCGGTCAAAACAATGGGAGGGAGTTCTTTTTCAAAGATTTCAAGCCCCGACTCGGCATTTTCGGCGGTTAATACCTCGTAGCCGCATGCCCCCAAAAAAAGCTTCATCATTTGCAAGGTCGTTTTTTCGTCATCAATGATCAGAATTTTTTTCATTTTTGGTATAGCTCCCCGGGCCAACTGGATTCAAGAGGTTGTGAAACCGATGAAACCGGATTTTCGTCATTCGGATTTTCTGCCGGATGGAAAGCGGAGGTGAAACCGGGTCCCTCCGCCCGGCTGACTCTCCACATTAATGGTCCCCCCAAAATCTCTGATGATGCCGTAGGTTATGGAGAGCCCCAGGCCCATGCCTTTTCCCACTTCCTTGGTTGTATAAAACGGTTCAAATATCTTTTGTACATTCTTTTCCGGTATACCGGCGCCCGTATCCGATATGGTTATATTCAAATGTGTTCGTTGTTCAGACCAGGTCGATATGGCAATGATATTTTCACCGGAGTCTTTTGGGAAATGGTCCCGATTTTCGATGGCATCGCGGGCATTGGTCACCAGATTAAAGATGACCTGCTCCAGGCGATTCTTATTCGCCAGAATGGGTGGGACGGTTTCGTTCAAGTCATAGACCACCTTGATGTTCTGAAGGCTGAGTTGTTGGCCGATGATTTTCATGACATCCCTGATGGTTGCGTTGACGTCGACTTTCTCCTTTTTGAAATCCGGTTTCCTTCCGAATTCCCTGAGGCTCTGTATGATTTCTGAAGCCCTGTTCGCTTGATTGGAAACAGCACCGACGACCTGGTACAATTCATTGGAAGGTATGGGTCGATTTTGTTCGATCTGCTTTTTCAAAAAGTCGTTGCCGATCTTGATGGCATTGAGGGGCTGATTGAGTTCATGGGCAATCCCGGCCGACATTTCTCCAAGGGTTGTCATCTTACTGGCCTGGAAAAGCTGGGCATCTTTTTCGATGATTTCCGTGATGTCCGATGCGGCCAGAATAATGGCGGGTCGTCCCTGATAACTTGTGGGGCAGGCTTTGACTTCCACATAAAAGGGCTCTCCGCCCTGCCGAAAATGTTTGATCCGCTGGCTGAAAACGCAACTGTCGGACCAGTCCCTGCTTTCCATGAGTGAGAGAGATTCGTCTTCGTATTCAAAGGTGCCCAGTTCTTCAAAGTTTCGCCCGATCAGTTCATCCTTGTAGTAGCCATAGGTCTCTTCAGCACTCGGGCTGGCGTCCAGGATCGTCAGGGTTTCGCGATCAAGGACGAAAATAGGGTTCGGGCCGCTGATAAACAGAGAACGGTATTTCTGTTCCGATTCATGAAGGGCATATTCGGCCCGTTTTCGCTCTGTGACATCCAGGAAAGACCCGGTTACAAAGTCGATGTTTCCATCCTCGTCACACACAATTTTGCTGCATGCTTCAATCCATATGATTTCTCCGTCATTTCTTCGAATCCGGTATTCCCGAATATAGGATTTGTCTGATTTCAGGGCCTCAATGAATTTCTGTCGAGCCTGGGGGCGATCCTTTTCCACAATGAGATCAAACCAATTAATCTGCCGTGAATTAAAAAGTTCTTTCCTGTAGCCGGTTAAGGCCTCAATTTTATCATCGTAAAGATCCATTGACCCATCGGCGTATCCGCGAAAAACGATATTGGGTATATTATCGATGAGAAATTTGTAGTTTGCTTCGCTTTCCGCCAGCGCCTTTTCGGACCGTTTCTTTTCGGTCACATCCATGGCGATACACAGAAAACCGTAGAGGACCCCTTCAGGATCCCGGAGTGCGCTGATGGAAAGGACTGCGGGAAAGCGGGTTCCATCCCTCCTGAGATATGTCCATTCCTGTTGCTCCTTTTTTCCCTGCCCGGCGTATTCTAAAAAGATTTCATATCCTTTTACGTCACGGCCTGAATCCACCTTGATGGCTTCAAGATGGCGCTTCAGCTCGGATTTCAGAAAAAATATTTCAGGCGTGGTTTTTCCGATGACTTCCTCGGCCCGGTATTGCAGGAGATTTTCAGCACCGGTGTTGAAAACCGAAATGGTCCCATTCAAGTCGGCGGCAATGATGGCGATCCGGGTGGCCGAGTCAAGGACCGCTTTTCGCTGTGCGTTGGCATCCTGTAGCTTCTGGAGAACCCGCTCCGTTTCCTCGAACTGTTTGACGACCAGGCTTGCCGTGATTTCGGCCGCTTCCCTGGCCACACGAATCTCTTTTCGAAGGATGGCATTTTCTTTCAAAAGTGCCTGAATCAGGGCAGGGGAATCAGTTCCGGATGGTTTTGGCAAGGGACGCGCTTGCATATTTTATTCTTCTTCCACTAGCAGAAAATCTTTGAGGTCCGCCGTTTGCCATGTCCCGTTATGGCATGGACGCAACATACCATGCAGGGGTCGAAAGACCGGATTGTATGTTCGATCTCAACCGGATGCTCAGGGTCTTTTATTAAGGTTCCCACGAGCGCTTCCTCCCAGGGACCTCGGATACCGTTTCCATCTCGGGGGGAGGCGTTCCAGGTGGTGGGCGTGATGACCTGGTATTGTGAGATCTTTCCGCCTTCGAGGGTCACCCAGTGCCCGAGGGCGCCCCGGTGGGCCTGGACCAGGCCGAAGCCCCGGCCGTTTTCCTGGGGCTCGTTTTTGATGTAGAAGATCTCATTATTCACACCGGTTTCCCCGAGCCAGCAATCCATGGCCGGGAACAGAAGAGCGGGCCTGATCAAACGGGCCAACTGGCGCAGAAACACGTTGGGCCCGTCTTCTTCCAGAAGCCCTTTGATGAGTGGGTCCGAGGCCAACACAAGCTCCGCCAGGGGGCCGGTCTCGGCGGGCTTTCCGTCGTATCTCGGGGCCTTTCCCCAGGAATAGGCTTCATTATTTTCATTTGGCGTCTCAATGACCGTGGCCTCTTCAAAGGGGTGTCGGGGAGCCCCATCAGATTTGAAATGGGAAAAAGTAACGTCTTCCGTGATCTTTTCCTGATCAAAAGGGCTGGGGCGACCGTTTTCAAACAGACCCGGCGGAAAAAGATATGAATCGCCTGCGGCGTCATTGAGCGCCGTTCTTGCGGGCATTTCATAGGCTCCGTAGCTGATGAACCTGTGATGGCCTTTCCCCAGTTCCTGAAGTTGGGCCTCCCTTGAAAAACGGATAAAGAACCCCAGGTCACTTTCCCGGTGTTCCGGTTTTTCATGGAGCCAATGGCCAAGGTCCCGGGGGGTCCTGACATCCGACCAGCGTGCCAGAGTGCACCCCAGAACACGGCGTTCATACCAGTGGCGAAAGTTGGCCAGCAGGCTGCGGCACTGACTGATGTCATTCTGCCCGGGAACCGAGACAACCCCTCCCGGTACCATGAAGGATGAATGGGGCCATTGCCCCCCAAGTATTGCAATGATTTCAATTATTTTCTTTGTTTGTCGAACGGTCTCGACAACGCTCCGGCCCCGAATAGGCCGGTAGCGTTTGAGTGCTTCGGTGTAAAGGGGATGCCCACGGTAGGCCGGACCGGCAAAGTCGGGAGTAAAGAGCAGAAAGGAATGCCGCAGGTCGTTTTGGAGCTGCTCGGCCATGAGTGTGAGATTCCTCACCCGCAGAGCATCGTCCGGGACGGGGACCCCGGCCATCATGTCCAGGGCTTTAACGGCGGCCTTGAGGTGGGCTGTAGTGCAGATGCCGCATATCCTCGGCGTAATCACCAGTCCGTCCAGGGGAGCTCTGCCTTTAAGCAGGTTCTCAAACCCCCGGTACATGGTGCCGACGCTTCTGGCTTCGGAAACCGTGTCGTTGTCCATTTCAAGATGGATTTCCAGGTCCCCTTCCGACCGGTTCAGCGGTATCACCTGAATATTTTTTGAACTCATGATCTATATCCCGGACTTGCGTTTAATCAGCCTTTTGGGCGCGGCCGCGGCGGCCATTCCTTTGTAAGCCATGTAGTGTGCCCGGCTTACCCCGGCCGGCAGTTCAATGGGTATTCCTTCGATGTTTCGGGTCTTGAAAAAGGGATATCGCTGCGGGAAATCGGGACGGGTACAGCCGAAACAGGGGACGCCCACTCTCGTTTTGGACGAACGCCTGTTCCACAGGATCTTGTTGCAGGGGCCTTTCACAAGAGGTCCCTGGCATCCCATGTAAAAGAAGAGGCACCCTTTTTCACCAAACTGCTTTTCCTCAACACGATACTCGTGGTATTCGTTCCGGGTACACCCTTGGTGAACCATGATGCGGTACCAGTCCAGGGGTGAGTTGGTTTCGTTCAGCTCCAACGGCAAATCATTGGCCAGGGCGGAAAGCGTGCCGGCCAACACATCGCTGTGGCATGGGCAGCCGGGAAGATTGATCACCGGAAGGCCGCTTTTGCTCTTGTATATTTTTCCAAGAAAGCCCCCCAAATTATGTTTGTGAAACTGCATGCCGGTGGCTTGTGTTTCCTGATCCGTCCCAAACCCTCCGAAACTGGCGCATGTGCCAACGGCAATAATGTGGTGCGCTTTTTCTGCCAGGGCGCCGATAAAATCTTTTTTCGGCTTGCCCAGCACGGTGTCGGCAAGACCGGTTCCAGACGGACCCTGAATAATGGATCCTTCCACACACAGGATATCAAGGGGTACGTCATCTTCAAGAATAGCCTGGTCCAGTTCTTCCCTGGACTGGTGATCGGCTACAGAGAGGGAAGGGTGCCAAAGCACTTTGATGGAAAGAATGTCGAAGAGCTCATAAATATCGGGGGACTCTGCGCTCAAAAAAGACCAGGTATCACCGCCGCAGCCCCCGCCTTGAATCCAATAGAGCGTCCTGGACATGGGTCATCTTCCTCTCATTTACGATGTTAAAATAAGGAATGCGCTGCATTGCTATGGATTTCAAATGGTTCGTGGGAATAGTAAAGGTATATTACCCTGAAACCGATACTGTCAAGGCTTTTTGTCTAAAATCGTTTTCAACCGATTTCTTTAAGAACTGCGGGTTGATAGGTGGTACAGCATCATCCGTCCAAGGTCCGCATTACAGGGTCAGCGTAGTGGTCTGTGTCAGGGCAAAGCAATCCATGCTGATGTGGTTATCTTCGTTGATGGATCGGCATTCCTCAACAATCCTGTCCTGGTCTGCGTCGCTGCGGTTCTGGTTGTGGTGAAAAAGTCCGAATCTTTTGACCTGGGCTTCCTGGGCCAGACGCAGGGCATCCGGGTAGGTGGAATGCCCCCAGCCCCGGGTGGTTTGATATTCTTCCGTCGTGAATTCCGAATCGTGAATAAGCAGGTCCACATCCTTTGAAAACTCGGCATATTCTTCAAAGGTGCGGCCGTTTCGATGTTTGCCCCCCAACTCGTTGTCCGTCAGGAATACGAAAGACTTGCCATCCTCCACGAATTTGTATCCCATACCGCCATTGGGATGATTGAGGTTGATGGGAAAGATCTCGATGGAGTCGAACCGGTAGCGTAGCTGGCATGCCACATCGTATTCTATGGTGGCTTGAAGAGCGTCAAACTGTATGGGAAAGAGTGGGGCGCTCATGGCCTTGCTGAGCAGTTTTTGGATATTTCCCTGGGTGGTGGGGCAGCCTGTCATGTGGATGACCGCTTCCGGATGGTAGATGGGTTTAAAAAAAGGAAACCCCAGGATGTGGTCCAGGTGGGAGTGGGTGAAAATGAGGTGATAGTGGAATTTCCCTTCATCAAGAAGCTGGTTTCCCAAACGCCGAATTCCGCTTCCGGCGTCCACAATAATGATTTCACCGCTTTTGGTTCGGATTTCGAGACAGGTGGTGTCGCCGCCATATTTGAGATACTCCTGGCCTGAAACCGGAATGGACCCCCTTGCGCCGTGGCATCTGATGATCATTTGTATGCTCTCCCTGATTTGTATGCTAATGTTTTTAAAGGTTTCTGGAACACGAACACTATCCCTCTCTCAGCAGGGAATAGATGTGTACGGGTTTTTCGATCCCTTTCAAGACTTTGCTCCCCTTGTCAAATACCGGCCAGAGGCCTTTAATCAGATTTCGGGTTTCATCCGCGATGAGGATGTCGCCGCCTCTGGCATGGGCGGCCAGCCGGGCGGCCAGATTGGTCACATTCCCGCTGGCCGTATAGGTCATTCTGGTATCGATGGAGCCTTTGAACCGGGTCATGCCCACCAGGGCTGTGCCACAGTGAATGCCCATGTTAACATTCAACGGATCAATGTGGGACGGCAGTTTTCGATTAGACGAAAGACTCTGCTGGTGGATGTCAAAGGCGGCCTTGATGGAATTAATGGCATTGGCCTTGATGTCCTCCTCTTTAAAAATAATCATCAGACCGTCTCCCGCGGTTTCATTGATATCCCCCTGGGATCTATGGATGGGATCAACGAAGCTTGAAAAGAGGCTTTCAACGATCCGGTTGACCTCCTGCTCGGGCAATTTGGCGCTGAGCTCGGTGTAGCCTTCAATGTCGAGGAAGAGGACGCTGACATCTTTTTTCTCTTTTTCCTGGCCCAGGAGCGCCGGATCCTTTTCTGCCAGCTTTAGTACGGATTGGGGAACGAAGGGGGAAATGTCACTGAGCATTTTGCTGATCCTGACCTTTTCTTCCGTCATTTCCCAGTGTTTTTTGGCCCGCAGCACCACGTTGAGGGCTGTTTTTGCAAAGTCCTCAATCAGGAAAAAATCCTTGGGAGTGAAGCGGGTTCCCGGTTTTCCCACCACGCTCACCACCAGCAACACGTCATCTCCCAAAAATGCCGGAACCGCAGCCTCGGGTCCCACCCGAACCATGGCGCCGTCCTCCCTTTCGATGGGGTCACTCTCGGGGACCACCACCATCCGCCGCTTTTCAAGCGCTTTTTTGATGACCGGGCGACTTCTTTTGCACGACAGGCAGTTCACGGGTCGATCATAGAGAATGCACTGAAGCGGGCGGGTATATTTTTTCGCGTCCGGGTCCATTAAAAGGATGCGGGTCTCCATGGCCGACGGAATCTGGGCTCTTAGTTCATCCCGCATTTCCTGCAAGATCTGGTTGATTTTGACCAAGGGCACGATTTTTTCGTCCAACCGGGACCTTGCTTCAAATCTTTCTTTGTAATATTTTTCCATTGAGATTTCTCAAAAGCGCCTGGTTTCCCAAAAGTGGATGAATCGCGTTTCTTTTGAATTGATCGCGTTTTTTCTGGTAAACTACCAGAAATTCGGTTAATAAGGAAACAAAAAACCGGATAGAGTCGGTTTACTTGTCTGTGAAGACGTTACCCCATTTCATTATCCCAATGGAAAAATAAAATGAAAAAAATAGAATTGGTTTTCCTGGGCTTTCTTTTCGTCACCCTGTTTTCGTGTACTGTGAAGGAAGAGACTGAACAGGCCCCGCCCCCCCCGCCTGAAGTGTCAGTATATGAGACCAAAGCCCGTGAAGTGCCCATTTACCAGGAGCTTGTGGGACAGGTTTACGGGTTTAAGGATATTGGCATTTCGGCACGCGTGGAGGGGTATCTGGAAGGGATCCATTTCCAGGAAGGATTTCCCGTAAAGAAGGGGATGTTGCTCTATACACTGGAAAGTCAACAGTTCGAGGCGGATGTGGCCGCCAAGATGAGCGGTGTGGCCGCAGCTGAAACGTACACGACGGAATCGAAAACCTACTTGGACCGTATTAAGCCCCTTGCTAAAGAAAAGGCGGTCAGCCAGAGCGATCTGGATTCCGCCCAGGCTCAGTATGATGTGGGTCTCTCCCAGATAAAAGCGGCGAAAGCCAATCTCCGGGCCGCAAAGATACAACTGGGATATACCAAGATTTATTCTCCCATCTCCGGAATTATTGGTAAGACCAAGGCCAAAGTGGGGGATTTTGTGGGCCGTCAGCCCAGTCCCATAATTCTGAATACGGTATCACGCATTGACACGGTGCTGGTTCAGTTTTTTATCACTGAAAGCCAATATCTCCAGTTCATGCGGCGCCATATGGAGCGGGTCGAAAAAGGTAAGTTTGAAGAGGTGGAAAAAGCGAATCTGGAACTGATTTTGTCTGATGGATCCATATATAAACACAAAGGCAAAGCTGATTTTGTCAACCGGGAGGTGGATCCCCAGACAGGTGCCCTTTTGATTCAGGCCTCCTTCCCCAATCCCGATGAACTGCTTCGCCCGGGCCAGTTTGCCAAAGTGAAAGGGGTGATTGAGGTAGTAAAAAACGGGATTCTTATTCCCCAGCGTTGTATCGTGGAACTACAGGGGACGTTCAGCGTCTATGTGTTGGGCGCCGAAAACAAAGTACAGATAAAAGAAGTGAAAGTGGGGCCGACGATCGATTCCTTCTGGCTAATTCGGGAGGGTTTGAAATCCGGAGAAAAGGTGGTTTACGAGGGTCTTCAGAAAATCAAGGATGGAACCGTCGTAGAGGCGAAGGTGGTTGATGTGCCTTTCAAGGACGAAGAAAAGAAATAATGGCAGACCAATTGAATCAGGCCAAACAGGCAAAGCAGACGGATAAAGGTAATTTTTTTGTCAGACGGCCCATTGTCGCCATGGTGATTGCCATTGTGACGGTGATTGTGGGGCTTGTATTTCTAAAAGCGTTGCCCATAGAACAATATCCCAACATTACCCCCCCCATCGTGGAAGTACGCGCCACCTATACCGGGGCCGACTCCATCAGTGTGGAACAGTCCGTGGCCACGCCGCTGGAGCAGCAGATCAACGGGGTGGACAACATGATCTACATGAAATCCACCAACGCCAATGACGGTACCATGACCATCCAGACCTCCTTTGACATCGGTACGGACCCGGATATGAATACGGTGTTTACCCAGAACCGGGTGGCCGCGGCCACGGCCAAGCTCCCGGAAGAGGTGAAACGGTATGGGGTGACCACCGAGAAATCCCTTCCCAATATCCTCATGCTCATTGCCGTCACTTCTGAAGACGGACGTTATAATCAGCACTGGCTGGGAAATTATGCGCTCATCAACATCAAAGATATCCTGGCACGCATCAAGGGCATCGGGCGGGTGAACGTGATCGGCGCCAGTGATTATTCCATGCGTATCTGGATTAAACCGGACCGGCTGGCCCAGATGGGCATTACGGTGCCGGAAATCATTGATGCCCTTCGCGCTCAGAGTGTGATTGTGCCGGGCGGTAAATTCGGTGCGGAGCCGGCACCGCCGGGAACGGAGATTACTTACACGGTCCGGCTGCCGGAGCGGCTGCAGTCTGAAAAGCAGTTCGGTGAAGTGGTCATCCGCACCACCGATGATGGCGCCCAGGTCAAGATCAAGCATGTGGCAAAGGTGGAGCTGGGCGTTGAAACCTATAACGCTTTTACCCGGCTCAATGACAAGGCATGCGCCATGATCGGCGTGTACCAGGCCCCCGGATCAAATGCGGTGGACCTGGCCCGGCAAGTCAGGCAGACCATGGAAGAACTTGCAGGATCTTTTCCGGAAAGTCTTCGCTACGATATTTCGCTCGACACCACCCTGGCCATTTCGGCGGGCATTGATGAAATTATTGAAACCCTCTTTATCGCCCTGGCCCTGGTGATCCTGGTGGTTTTCATCTTTATTCAGGACTGGCGGGCGGCGCTGATCCCCACCATCGCGATTCCCGTTTCCCTGGTGGGGGCGTTTATCGTGTTTCCCATCATCGGCTTCACCATCAATGTTCTGTCGCTTCTGGGGCTGGTGTTGGCCATCGGCATTGTGGTGGATGATGCTATTGTGGTGGTGGAAGCGGTTCAGAACCATATCGAAAGCGGGATGGACCCTAAAAGCGCCACCATGAAAGCCATGGATGAGGTGACCGCCCCCGTGATCGCCACCACCCTGGTGCTGGTGGCCGTGTTCATCCCGGTGGCCGTCATGGGCGGCATCACCGGCAGCCTGTACCAGCAGTTTGCCATCACGGTGGCGGTGTCGGTGCTCTTTTCATCGGTGAACGCTCTGACCCTGAGTCCGGCTTTGTGCGCCTTGCTGCTCAGAAAGCGGAAACCCATGCGAGGTCCGTTGGGTGCTTTTTTCAGGCTATTCAACAAGGTTTTCGACAAGTCCACCAATGCCTATGTGGGATTTACAAAGATTATTGCTCGGAGAATCTATATCGGCATGGTGTTTATTTTGATTCTTTCCGTGGCTATGGGATTTTTGGGAAAGATGATTCCGGGTGGATTCATGCCCGAAGAAGACATGGGATATCTCATGGTCAATATCCAGTTGCCCGATGCGGCGTCCCTTCAACGGACTGATGCGGTTTCCCGGAAAGTGGAAGAAATCATCAAAAGCCAGCCGGAAGTGGAATTTATCACAACGGCCGCCGGGTTCAGCCTTTTATCCAACAGCATGAGTTCCAATTCGGGTTTTATTTTTGTGTCCCTAAAGGACTGGGGCCTGCGCAAAGCCACCGCCAGGGAAGTGGTGGCGCGTTTGAATATGGATTTTTATTTTGGTGTCAATGAAGCCCAGGTGTTTGCATTCGGCCCCCCCGCCATTCCCGGTCTGGGCAGCGGTTCCGGATTTACGCTGATGATCCAGGACAAGCGGGGGAATACGCCGGCTTATCTGATGGATCAGGCCGTTGGGTTCATCCAGGAGGCCTCCCAACGTCCTGAGATCGGTTCTATTTTCACAACCTTCCGGGCCACAGTGCCCCAGCGCTACATCGAAATCAACAAAGACAAGGCCTTGAAAGCGGGCGTTAACTTAAATGACATTTATACCACCCTGGGTGCTTTTCTGGGTGGTGCCTATGTAAATGATTTCAATCGTTTTGGGAGACTCTATAAGGTGTATGTCCAGGCTGAACCCCAGTATCGGCTCAAGGAAAGCCAGGTGGATCTGTTCTACATCAACAATAGCGAGGGAACGAGTGTGCCACTCTCCACCTTTGTCAACATAGAGAATATCGTGGGGCCGGATTACACCAACCGCTATAATCTGTACCGTTCCGTGGAGTTGACCGGTTCTCCGGCCAAAGGGTTTACCTCCACCCAGGCCATGGCAGCTCTGGAAGAGACCGCCGCCAAGGTACTGGCGGACGGTATGGGGTATGCGTGGAGCAACATGAGCTTTCAGGAGAAAAAATCCGCCGGCACCGGGTCCATGGTCTTTGTCTTTTCCCTGCTTTTTGTATTTCTGATTCTGGCGGCCCAGTATGAAAGCTGGTCATTGCCGTTCAGTATTTTACTGGGAACCCCCTTTGCCATCTTCGGCGCATTTCTGGCTTTGTATGTGGCGCGGTTGTACAGTGAAAGTTATGAATTGAATGTTTTTGCGCAGATCGCTCTGGTGATGCTGATTGCCATGGCGGCCAAAAACGCCATCCTTATTGTGGAGTTCGCCAAGCTGGAGTTCGACAAAGGCCTTTCCCTGTTTGATGCGGCGGTGAAATCCGCCAGGCTGCGGTTTCGGCCCATATTGATGACGGCCTTTTCTTTCATCCTGGGAGTGTTGCCGCTGGTGGTTGCCACCGGTGCCGGTTCGGAAGCCAGGGTTGTTATGGGTATGGCTTTGCTGGGAGGAATGACGCTGGCCACATTGCTGGGGGTTTTCTTTTATCCCATGCTCTTTGTGCTGGTGGGCAAGATCGGTCGATACGAGAAAAAGCGTGACCTTCAGAAGGGTGGGGCCTAGAAAAGATGAACGTCCAACATCGAACATCGAACGTCCAACATCGAATGAAAAAAGTTTCCTTCTTTAGCCGCTTTTCAGGTTTATTCGGGTTAGGTGCAGTGGTTTTTTTCTTTCTTTCAGGATGCGCCATGGGACCGGATTTCAAGCCCCCTGTGGTGGAGACGCCCAAAAACTACCGTTTTGAAAAAGTTCCCGTTGAAACCATGATCAACCTGAAATGGTGGGAATTGTTTGATGATCCCGTCCTTTACACCCTTGTGAACCAGGCGCTCGCAAACAACAAAAACTTGAAAGTTGCGGCAACCCGGGTGGAACAGGCCCGTGCTTATCTGGGATTTACCCAGGCCGATCAATATCCCGGCTTCTATATTCAAGCCGGTGCCGGCACGGGCAATTTTGCTGGCGGTCAGAGGTTCGATTCCCGGAGCAGCAATTACTACGCAGGTCCGACACTCAGTTGGGAACTGGATTTCTGGGGCAAGTTTCGCAGGGCCACGGAGTCAGCCAGGGCGCAACTGATGGCGTCCGAGTATGGGCTCAGGACCATCCAGATCGGGCTGATCTCGGGAGTGGTGGGATCTTATTATCTACTGCTGGATTATCACCAGCGGGTGAAGATATCCAAAGATACCCTTGAATCCCGAATGGAGAGCCTCAACATCATTCAAAAACGGTTTGATCGGGGGATTATTCCGGAGCTTGACGTGAACCAGGCCCAGATCCAGAAAGAGATTGCCGCGGCCGCCATACCCCAGTACGAGCGCTCGGTGGCACAGACGGAACATGCCATCAGTATTTTGTTGGGGAAGCTCCCCGAGGCCATCAAAACGGGCAAAGGGCTAAACCTTGAAACAGCGCCCCCAAAGGTCCCCATGGGTCTCCCGTCCACCCTTCTGGAACGGCGGCCGGACATTGTGCAGGCCCTGTATCTTCTGGAATCGCAGACCGCCAACATCGGGGTGGCCGAGGCCATGCGTTTTCCGGCCATTTCATTGACCGGTATGCTGGGGATTGCCAGCGCCGAGCTTTCGGGCATTATCTCCCAGGGCGGCGCCTGGTCGGTCAAAGGGGGTCTGTTCGGGCCTATTTTTCAGTTTTACAAGAATGTCCGGCGTGTTGAAATTGAGGAATCCAAAACCAGGGAGGCCTTGTATTCTTACGAAAATACGGTGCTGACCGCCTTTAAGGAGGTTGAGGACTCCCTGGTGGAAATTGATACCTTCAAAGAACAAATGGCGGCAGTTAAAAGAAAAGAAAAGGCCGCTAAGAATGCCTATCGATTGGCAAAGCTCCGATACGACAAAGGGGTCAGCACTTACCTGGAGGTTCTGGAGACGGAGCGTGCCCTGTTTTCGGCCCAACTGGAACTGTCACAGTTGAAGCAGCAATACCTCAATGGTTATGTGAAGCTGTATAAATCCCTGGGCGGTGGATGGACCTCAAAAGATGAAATGGCAATGGCTCAAAAGGCGGTCAAAAAATGAGACATCGCGGGCCTGGAGAATAACCCATGATGGCCCATGTCCACCGTCGGGCCGGCCGGCCTTCCTCTTTTCTGGTTGATCATATTGATCTGCTTCCAAAGGGTCGCGTTCTGGATGTGGCCATGGGATGGGGGCGGAATGCGGTCTATCTCGCCGGCCTGGGATTTGAAGTGGAAGGTATCGATATCTCCCGGGAAGCATTGGATGCCGCACAGGCGTTGGCCGGAGAATCCGGCGTTTCATTAACGTTACGGTTGATGGACCTTGAAAAGGATGTTTCCCTTCCCAAAGATGCCTTTGATGTCATTGTCTGCTTCAACTATCTTCATCGTCCACTGATTCCTCAGTTGAAAGGAGCCCTTCGGTTGGGTGGCATGATGGTCTACGAAACCTATATTGTGGATCAGGCCCGGTTTGGGAGGCCAAAAAACCCAAAACATCTGCTGAAGCACAATGAACTGCTGAGGTTGTTCCATGATTTTCGTTGCCTTCGTTACCGGGAAGGGATTCTGGAAAGTCGAAAGGCCATAGCCGGTTTCATGGGCAGCAAACTGTAACGGGAGACTTTTGTTAATGCCGGAGCAAACGGGGAGCCATACTCCCGACGAAATAAATTGCCTGTATGAAATCACAAAGGCCATTCATGCCACCATGGACCTCCAGAGGGCTTTGTACAAGGTCCTTGAGTTACTTTCTGAATACCTGGGCATGAAACGGGGTTCCATCACCATCCTGAATCCCGAGACATCGGAGATCCGTATTGAAGTGGCACACGGCATTTCCGAAATGGAAAGGACCAAAGGTAAATACAAGTTGGGCGAGGGCATAACGGGACGCGTCATCAAAGCGGGCAGACCCATGGTGGTGCCCCAGATTGACGCCGAGCCACTTTTCCTGGACAGAACCGGTGCAAGGGACGGCATCGATCATTCCAAAATATCTTTCCTGTGCGTTCCCATCAAAGACCAAACCCGGGCCATCGGAGCCTTGAGCGTCGATTGTGCCTATGAAGAAACATCGTCCCTGGAAGATGATGTCAGGTTGTTGAGTGTGATCAGTACGCTGATTGCTCAGAAAGTGGTGTTGCTGGAAAGGATTCGCAGGGAGAAGGACCAGCTTCAGGAAGAGAATCTCAGACTCAGAAAAGAGCTGAACAAGAGATACAGCTTCACCAATATCGTGGGTAACAGCCGAAAAATGCAGGAGGTATTCTACCTGATCAGCCAGGTGGCCAAGAGCAATGCCAATGTGTTGTTGTTGGGTGAAAGCGGGACGGGAAAGGAGCTGGCAGCCAATGCCATCCACTACAACAGCCTGCGTGCCGGAAAACCACTTGTCAAAGTCAACTGCGCCGCACTGCCGACAAACCTGATTGAAGCGGAACTGTTCGGTTATGAAAAAGGGGCGTTTACCGGGGCCAACCGTACCAAGGCGGGTAAGTTTGAACTGGCGGATAAGGGGACCATTTTTCTGGACGAAATTGGATCCCTTGCCCTGGAAAGCCAGGGAAAGTTGCTGAGGGTACTTCAGGAAAAGGAATTCGAACGACTGGGGGGGACTCGAACCATCAAGGTGAACATACGCCTGATTGCCGCCACCAATAGAGATCTGGCGCAAGCCGTGGAGGATGGCAATTTTCGGGAGGACCTGTTTTACCGGTTGAATGTTTACCCCATTTATCTGCCCGCTTTGAGGGAAAGAGAAGCGGATCTGCTTTTACTGGCGGATTATTTTCTTGAAAAATATGCCGCTGAGTATGAAAAAGGGATTAAGCGGATTTCAACGCCGGCCATTGACGCGCTAACACAGTATCATTGGCCGGGGAATGTGCGAGAGTTGGAAAACTGCATTGAGCGGGCCGTTTTGTTGTGTGAAGATCAGGTGATTCACAGCTATCACATGCCCCCCACCTTGCAGACGGCGAAAGAGACGGGCACCCAGCAGGCCCAGTCGTTGAAAGATGCCGTGGACCGCTTTGAGAGGGAAATGCTCATTGAGGCTCTCAAGAACGGTCGCGGCAACATGCGAAAGGCGGCTAAGGCCCTTAAGACAACGGAACGTATTTTCGGGTATAAAGCTCAGAAATACAATATTAATTCGAAACAGTACCGATAGGCGGAAATCCCTAGTTATCGGTTCATGGTTACCAAAAACATAATTAAAAGGAGGATGTCTGTTGATGAAAAAAATAGTGTTAATGACTTTCATGGTTTTTATGGGGATGTTCGTAATATCCGCTCATGCCGAAGAGTTTGTCATCAAGGATTATACGTTTACCTGGCATGTGGCAAGGACAATGATCGGGGGGACGACCATGGAAATTCAGAAAACCCCTGAGGCCCTGGTGGTAATTTTCGGTCGTACATCGCTTCCCTTAAGTGCGCTGACGGTCTCTCCTGTACAGGCCAATGCGGTGGGGGAACTGCTGAAAAAGACAGAAGAATATTATCAGTCGCAGAAAAAGACTGACGACCCATCGTCTTCAGATACCCTTACCTCCCACAATTGCGCTGTGAATTTTTCTTCTAAACAGGGCCGTGATTTTAGGGTCAGGGTGAAGCAGAACGAAGTTTTTGGTCCCGTGGTACTTATGGAGCGAGAAGAAGCGATTGAAGCCGGGAAATATTTGAGACAGGCGGAACAGATGGCGTCTTTTGCCGATAAACGCATCAGGCCCTGAATCAAAAGGGCCGTGTGGTTTTGGCAGGTGTAATTCAATGATACTGCTTAAAAGGTTCAGCGGCATCCTCTTGATATTGATTGGCGCCGCGGGAGTGCTCTCCAGTGGTGTGGCACTTTATAAGACGGGTAATGCTGAAAAGCAGTTACGTCACTTTGCGGGGCAGACATTTGATTCCACCGAAAGTGCTTTTCTGGATATCCGTGAACGGCTGAATCAGATAGACCTTTCCGTGGCCCATGTGCGCTCGGATTTGAAAACCGCGCTATCAAAGGCGGATGCGCTTCGAACAGACGGAATTGACGGAAAAATTCTGGCGGATCATATTGCTTTTACCCTGGATCAGGAAGTTGGGGAAAAACTGGCAAAAACCCGAATGCTGGTGGATTCCGCTGTGAATACCGCTGGCGCTGTAAGCCATTTGCTGACCCTGTTGGATGCTTCCAGCCTGGTTTCCGCGGAAGCCCATACGCGGGGTGGTCCTTTGATGGCACGGATTGAAGGGGCCTCCAACACCTTGAGGCGATTGTCCGGCATGCTTGAACAGGCAAGGCAGACCGCGCAGGCCCTGCTTGAACAAACAAGGCAACATCATCCAAATTCGGAACAGACTCTCTCAAAATTAACCCGCGAAGTGGAGGGGATGGACAAGGGCCTGGCGGAAGTTCAGGTATTGGATTCTGATTTTAAGGAAGATGTTCAAAGGATCAAAGATCGTCTTCGTTACTATGAGAAAAAGACGACCGGGTGGATCCACCTGGGGGGCATCCTGATTCCCCTGTTGCTGATCTGGCTGGGGGCAGGCCAGGTGGCCTTGATGATCCTCGGCGGGCGCCTTTGTATGAGGAGGGCACAATGAAGAAACCGAGGCTGGTTTTTTTTACAGCCGTTTTCTTTGTGCTTGTGGTTTCTCTCTCCTTTGCCGGTGGAAAAAGGGGCGCAAAGGATTTTAATATTACCGTTACTGAAGATGCTGTACGGGATGGACGGATCTCCGTTCAAATCAGGGCCAAAAGGGCATTTTCCGTAGGTCGTACGAAAAAGCAGAACAAAAACTATCAGACGGTCCTGTTTGACAGTTGCCTGCCCACAAAAAAGAAAGGTTTCCCCGAAGTAAGCTATTTCAAAATGGCGTTTCAGTTGCGAGACAATCGGAATTACAAACTGGTGGTGCAAAACCTGACTTATGACGAGCGTCCCTTTGACGGAGATTGGCTTCCTTCCAGGGGCCAGATCCTGAGAAGTGTGAATCCTGCTAATATCCCATACAAAATGGAAAGCGAAGCCCTGGTGGATGCCGATTATCCGGGGAATGAATTCGCTGTCCCGGGCGAACCCTTTCTCATCCGGGAAGTTCGGGGAATTGATGTGACCATTTATCCTGTTCTGATCAATATGGTTCAGAAACGGGTGAAGATCCTCAAAACCATTGAGTTTGAACTGGTTCCGGTAGAGGGAGGCCTTGTCATCAACCAGCAGCCTCTGAAGCGGCTGAAGATTCTCTCACAGAATGAACCGGTTCTTGAATCCCTTTTTACCAATTTCAGATGGGACGATGAACTGGATGACGGGCCGGGCCATATGCTGGTGATTTATACGGATGGATATGCGGCTGCAATTCAGCCTTTCATCAACCATAAAAAATCCCTGGGGTTTACGGTGGCGGAGCAGGAAGTGGCAAAAGGAACCAATGTGAAAAGTACGATTCAGAATGCCTACAATGCCGATACTGATCTTCTTTATGTGCAATTGGTGGGGGACTGGGACGACATCCGGTGCGATACGGTCAGCGGAGGTTCTCCGGCCGACAACGCGCTCGGCCTGGTGGCGGGCTCAGACGACTATTATGATCTTATCGTATCTCGATTCAGCGTGGAGAGTGCCGCGGGTGTGACAAATCAGGTGAACAAGATCATTGCCTATGAAACGAATCCCAATCAGACATGGTGGAAAAAAGGTCTGGGGATTGCTTCCGATGAAGGACCGGGTGATGATGGAGAAAAGGACTATGAGCATGTGAACATTATCAAGATAAATAAACTGCTCCCTTCCGGCTATACCACGGTATATGACGAATACGATCCGAGCGGCACGACTTCAGGGGTCAGCAGCGCGATCAACGGGGGCGTCCATGTGATCAATTACACGGGTCACGGCTATGAGACCGGGTGGGCTAGCCCTGAAGGAACGGGTTTCAACATGAGCCACGTGAATAACCTAACGAACGGAGATCGATTGCCGTTTATTTTTTCAGTGGCCTGTGTAGTCGGTCTGTATAGTGACGCTCAGGAATGCTTTGCGGAGGCATGGTTGCGAAAACAGAACGGGGGCGCTGTATCGGCCCTAATGTCCACCATCTACCAGCCCTGGGACCCCCCCATGCGGGGGCAGGATTATATGAACGATCTTCTCACGGGTGGTTATGACTATACCGCCCATCCTGGAGAAGAAGGGACCAGCACGGACCACGGCAAGACCCGGCTGGGTTCCATTGTGTTTAACGCCTTCAATCTGCAGATCGCCGAAGCCGGCAGTGGCGATGTGGAGACCACAAAGACCTGGATTCTGTTCGGGGATGGGTCCCTTCTGGTGGTGGGCGGTGAAGCGTCCTCCTGCCCCGACTGTTCGGGCGAACCGGTGGAAAATATCACTTTCAAGGCCAACAGTACGTGTACCTGTTCACGCACCACCCCCATGACCCTGGGTGAGGGAGTCATCGTCGAAAACGGCGCTACGGTCACCTTTCAGGCGCCCAAAGTGACCGTCACGCCGGGTTTCGAAGCCCGAGAGGGTTCCCATGTGGAGATCCGAAATTAGGTGCCAATCCCCTTCCTATTTTGTGGAATCCAGGAATTCCGGTTGTGCAAATTCCGGATCCGGGTAGGTATAGAACCCACGACCGCTCTTGACCCCCAGTTCGCCCCGTTCAATTTTGTCCGTCAATGCCTGAGGCGGCTTATCTTTGGGGTCCTTTGATTCATTATAATAGACGGTTTCAATATCCCGGACCACATCCAGCCCCACGCCGTCCATGATGCCGAAGGGGCCCATTTTCATTTTGGTAAAGGTCATCCAGGCTCGGTCCACATCCCTGAAATCCACATAGCCGTTCCCCCACATCCATAACCCTTCCCGTTTGATGGCACGCCAGACCCGGTTAAAGCAGAACCCCAGCAGTTCCTTTTTGACGGTCAGCGCAATGCATCCCATGGAACGAACCCAGTCGACGCCCTTTTGCAGGACTTCCGGGGTGGTCTTTGTGCCCCCCATGACATCCGCCATGTTCATTCCTTCCAGGATCACATAAAAATGGGTATTGAGGCATTTCTCAGGCCTTCCGCTGCTTTCTTCCATGAGGGATACGGGCATGGAAGAACTGTTGGTGGCCAAAATGGTTTCAAAAGGGGCCTTCTCGCCAAGCTCTTGAAAAACAGCCTGTTTAATGCTCAAATCTTCCGGCACGCTCTCTACGATGAGATCTGCATTTTGAACCGCTTCATCAAGATTCGTTGTTTCCCGAATCCGGTCTCTGACCTTTTCCAGTTGTTCCCAGGGGACGAAGGGCTTGATGCCTTTTGTTTCAATGCTTGAACGAAGGCGATTCAATGTTTCTCCCAGAATCCCCTGGCGTGTGTCGTAAACGGTGACAGTGTATCCGGCATTTCCCGCCAGCAGTGCAATCTGCGTACCCAGGGTCCCGGTCCCGACTACCGTTATGTTCCTAAATGGTTTGTTCATGTGCTTTATTTCTCCTTTTTGTTTGAGTGTTAAGATAAATGCCTCCATTTGTCAATGGCTGTTCCGATGATTTTAAGAAAATTTTATTGTTGACAAACGCCGTAATGAAAGCTAATTTACACGATTAAAATTTACAGCAAACAAGGAGACATAGTATGGGTTCCAACAGTAAACAGACCAGCCTCATACGGGCCAGGAAAGCAAAGAGCAATAAGAAAAACCTCAAGAAAAACCAGGCGCGAATTCAGAAAAATGCTGAGATTCTGAAGGAACTTGATTCAGAATCCGATAATTGATCTAAGGACCCATTTTGGCTGTTCATGCGCTTGAAGGCGTGCTGCACAACTTTTTTTCCAGGAGGAACGAACAATGAAAGTGCTGGTTTCTTACTACTCAGATACTGGAAACACCAAAAAAATGGCCGATGCCATCTATGATGCCATTGAGCAAAGCGAAAAAGAAATCTGTCCGGCGGAAGAGGCTTCGAATCTATCCGAATATGATTTGATCTTCTGCGGATTCCCTGTTCAATCCATGGGGCTGCCCGCGAAAATGGAAACCTTTGTCAAGGGATTACCCGAAGGAATGAAGGTCGCATTTTTCGCAACCCATGGTTCCCTCCGTGGCGGTGAATTGGCCATTACGGCCTTTTATTCTGCCATCAGCCTGGCAAAGGGTCTGAAAGTGATGGGGACATTCGGTTCCCGCGGTGTTGTTAAACAGGCGATCGTTGAAGCACTTTTGAAAAAGGCTGAGCACAGGGGCTGGGCCCTGGAAGCGCAAAGTGCCGTGGGCCATCCGGATGAGGCAGATCTGGAAGATGCGAAAGCCTTTGCAGCGGCTATGATGACAAAAGCCAGAGCAAAATAAGAAATCCAAGAAAACCCCTCAGGGCCAGGGCCACTGAGGGGGCGTTAAAAAAGTTTGATTCGCTAACCCGCTGTCAGTTCACGCATATTTTCAATGATCGCCAGGGCGAATTCCGGGTCGTTGATGTGGCAATCAAGAACTTTCACCTGTGATCCCGAAATATTTTTTGTCAGGTGATCTACGAAAACCTGGCGGCCTTGTGGGTTCCACAGGGCTCCCCCTTCAGAATCAAAAGCCGAAAATCCTCCCATGGGAACCAGCAAGCCATAAGCGCCTTTTGCGTCGTTGCACAGTTGGGCCAGGTGTTTGCCCAGAAACGCCATTTCCTCGTCCGATGCGGAAAGTGCTGTTATGGCGGCATTGTGCATATGGTAAGCACGGCCGGGAAACCTATTCCTGGCATCTTCCAGTGGGCCTGTAACCAGAAAATCCGCATTCCCGGGCACCAGAACCGTTGGAATACCGGCCGAAAGAGCCGCTTTTCCCCGATCTGGCCCGGCGTCATAGTCTCCGCCGAAAAGGTGATCTGTGATTTCATGTAACGACAGGTCCACAACCGCAAATGGACGCTCGTGTTCGATCATTTCGTCCATGGCCTGTCCCCCGGCACCCACCGTATGAAAAACCACCGGCTCCATGCCGTCCGCCAGCAACTGACTGCGGATTATTTTCACGCACGTTTCAGTGGTCCCCAGGGTGGAGAGCAGGACCAGTGGTTTATCATTTAAGGGCGCTTCTGCCGGGTATCGGACCATTCCGGCCATGGCCATGGCCCCGTTATGTAAAACCTTTCGGGTAATGCGGTTGAGTCCCGCCAGATCGCAAACCGAGTGCAGCATGAGGATATCCTTGGTTCCCACAAACCCCCGTGTGTTTCTGGACCCCATGGTGGTGACCATCACTTTGGGGACGCCCACCGGCAACGTGCGCATGACCGACGTGCCCAGGGTGGTCCCCATGGATCCCCCAAGGCCGAAGACGCCGTCAAAACGGCCTTCCTGATAAAGTTGCTCAACCTTGCGAATGGCGCCTTTAATCATGGCAGCCAGGGCCCGGCCTTCATGTCCCATGTTCTGAACCTTTGCGAGGGTCTCCCCGCCCAATTGGGCCACTTCCTCCCGGCTCACGGAAACGGGAATGGGGCTTTCACCCATGATGCCCGCATCAATGGTGTATACATCCACATCGGCTTCCTTCAAACAGGTCATGACAAATTCCGCTTCCTGATGTTTGGTATCCATGGTGGAGATCAGAAGAACTGTGGGTTTGCGACGCATTGTTACCTCCTGGGGAATTGATAAAGGTTTGCCAATATTCAATGGTTCCGGTGTGTGGCCGAAATTTGATCTTCGAGCGGGAACTATAGGGAAATATGGATTTTCAGGCAAGAAGAATCCGGAATTTATGCGGAAAGATGGTGGTCTGGCCAATCTCCGCCAGATGTCAACCTCTGTTCCAGAGGGAAATTATCGCCATCAGCCGGCCCCATCCACGTTTCCTGCCCGGATGAGGCCACCCGTTTCAGCTCAGCTCCGGATTCCGCAACGGCTTAAAGAGATATTCCAACCCGTTTACTTTAATCTCATAAACCATGCGCAACATATCACCCAAACGTCCTGCGGGAAATCCTTTTTGGGAAAACCAAACCACATAAGGTTCGGGCAGGTCGATCAAAAGCCGCCCCTTATACTTCCCAAACGGCATCCGCATTTTGGCCAGTTCAAGCAAAACCGCCGGATCCGGCTTGCACTGGTTTTCTTTATTCATGGGAGTTTTTTATTCAGCAATGTTATCGTATAAAATTGGTGCGGGTTTTATCAACCGGTGCCGGTGTCGGCACCTCCTTTTTCCCCACCTCCATCACTTTCAGCAGCCACGCCATGTTCCGGCCCAGCACCTCCATGATCTGTTTCCCCTCGCCGTCCTGCTCCATCTCACCGGGGTCCATGCCGTGGGCCACATTCCAGTAGTTGGAACCGGGCATGATCATTTCAGAATATTGAATGTAGTGATTCAGAGTGTCTATGGCGGGGATGCCGCCGGACCGGCGGACCGCTGCCACCGACGCGCCCACTTTGTGGTGTAAAAGCCCGCCATTGACGGAAGCTACGAAAAAGGCCCGGTCCAGAAAAGACTTCATGGTGCCGGCCACACCGGAGAAATGGACCGGTGAACCCAGAAGGATGCCGTCTGCCTGTTTCATCGTCTGAATCCAGTCATTCACCGGATCGTCTTCAACGGCGCATCGTTCATTTTGGTTTTTCATGCAGGTGTAACAGGCCAGGCACCCCCGTACTTTTTCTTTTCCCACCTGGATCAATTCGGTTTCAATGCCATTTTTTTCCAGTTCACCCAGAACCGTATTCAAGCATCCCACCGTATTGCCGTTTTGCCGCGGACTTCCGTTAAATGCGATTACTTTCATCCCTCTTCCTCCTCAAATTCTTTGTCTAAAATGCAATTAATTATACGGGCCTCAAAAAAGTCTTTCCACCCTCTAGAATTTCGCCATGAAAAGGCGTAAACGATTTTCCATATCTCCTCCCCATGATGAGGCGGAAACTTTCAGTGGAGGGTCCTTTCATCCCGGTCACTGTCATCATCATCGTAATATTCGTCCGGAAGCAAACCAGACATAGCCATGGCCTCGAAGGCGACTTCGACAATGTCTTCGTCATCGGATTGGGTCAGGTCACTGAGGATCTCTGCGGCCTCTTGCGGGCGGATGCTCGCCACTGCCTCAATGGCCGCCAGCCGAAACCATTTGTCCGTTAACTCGCTATTGGCGAGACTTTTGATGTGCGACCAGGCGGCATCCACCTCCCAGGTCCCCGCGGCGCAAACCGCCTCATAATGAATATTTTCGTTTTCGGCTTTTAACGCTTCCAGGATCTGGGTATCGAAGCCCCGAATATACCGCATGCAAAAGACGGCAGTGAGCCGCCATAAGTCGTCACCGCTGGAATAGGCATCACGGACTGCCTCCTGGTGCCACTTTTGCGGAGCCCGCACCGAGCCCTCCAAAATTCGACGACGAACTTCCATGGGAACATCAGTATCCATGTAGAGCTTGCGGAGTGTAGTCTGGATTGTGTGGAATGTCTCTTCGGAAATGGGCACGGCTTCGGGATCCTCAAACTCGTCGATATACGCGGTTTCCAAAATCGGCCCCAGAGATATCACCGCCTTTGCACGAAGATCCTCCGATTCCTCACCGTTACGCACGATAGAAAGCAATACGGCAGAAAGTTCATCATTGATGACCGTATAATCACCCGCGAATCCTGCCGCGAGCAGACGATCGGATTTCTCCTTTTGGTTGTCACGAAGGACACCCAAAAGCATTTTGTCCGTACCTTGAGGCCATTCCCAAGGTGGCAAATCTTCTAAAACTTTCAGATCCATGATCTCCCCCCTGCGTTTCATCTTGCCTTCAGAGCACCTCTACGACGAACCGATTATAACGGATAGTGAACAGAAAGACCAGCCCTCACATGACAAATCCGTCGCGGATTTCTCTGGCCCTCAATTGTTTCCTTCCACCAAACTCAGTAAATAATTCCCCATTCTTCGGATTGGCCTGTCTACATGGGGAATCTCCATGTGGAGAGGGCCTCTCTGGTCAGAGATGGGTCAAGGGCAAATTTGATCCTTCATAACCCTTCCACGCAATATATGTTTTTCCTTTGCCGGTAAGGCGGTATTTTTGCAGTCGGCTGTTGGGTTTATCCGGGATGGTCATTTCGATATACCCGTTTGTTATTGCTGGCCTCAGAAATGCTTTGCTGAAGTGCATCCTGTTTTTTAAATCAAGTTCTTTCATGATTTCATCACGCGTCATTTCACCCTGCAATACTTCGAGAAGCCGGGTGACTTGAGTGGTGACTTGAGTGGTCGCTTTTTCCGACGTCCTGCTGACATCGTCTTTGGCTTTCACATAGGTCGGCCTTGGAAACTCAAGGGTAAAGAAGGATCCCGATTATTGAATATATTCTTTTTCAACCAACTGTTTCTACGAAATAGGCTTCATCCCACAGCCTGGTTTTCACCTCTGGCGTTGAAATGAGATCGTGAAACCGCTCAAGAATGGCGGCTTCTGAATACTTTTTCAATTCTTGGACCATATTATCTGGAGATACCTCCCCATCCGATTCCACGTATAAATGTATCAGGGAAATAATTTTGAGATAATGTTTTCCCCAATTCCATTTCAGCTCAACTCCGAATTCCGAAACAGCTTAAAAAGATATTCCAGCCCGGTTACTTTAATCCCATAAACCATACACAGCATAAACCTCCGGTCTACAGGCACCTGTCTCTTTCTATTTTTCCAATAACGCTGTCGTCAATCACTCATCCTCAGCGCCAACTCCGCCACCGCCCGGTGCATCAAAGCTGTCTTCGATTACTTCCCACCTCCCCGCCTTAGTCGACCCCACATGCCGGATGGCGCCGCTCTCCTTAAGCTTGTTAATGTGGTGTAGTACGCTGTGGACACTCATGTCGCATTGAACAGATAGTTCCCTGATGCTGATGGCAGGCTGTTTCTTTATGGCAACGAGAATCACTTCTTTGGGGTTTCTTTGGGTAATTTACTCTTTTCTTGGGTAGTTTCTTGGGTTGCGGCCTCCCCTTCATCTTTCGGCTTCAGGAAGGAAGGCCGATTAAAAGTAACAATGAACAGATTTCCGGTTTCGCGAAAAACGACGTCCGGCGCATATTTAAGGATCAAGGGCATACCACGGCCCCAGGCCTCCACCATCTCGATGCGGCGGAACATATCGGCGATCAAGGGGTTTCGGCGTTGGGAAATATTTCCTTTCATATCCCAGTCCTGCCGGATTCTTGAAATCCGGGAATAAACGCATAACTGCATGAACGCCCCTTACTTCCCCTTTTCTTTAACTTAGCAAACGCGTGAGTTAAAGAGAACGCGTTTCCTTTAACTTAGGAAAAGATTTTGGTTTGGGTGCTCCGTAGATTAAAGGACTAGCCTTTAACGATAGGGGCGTCATCACCCCTTTGAACAGGCTTTTTACCATCCCAAACGACCACATAATGACCGAGTTTACGTTTTCTCTCCAGAGTTTCCGCCGCCGTCTTTTTGAGCGTCTTTAATATTTCTTTACCCTTTTCCGAAGGTATCGTTTTATGAGTGGAAATCATAATCCAGCCTCCTGTGATAACAAATCAAAAAAATCTCTATGGAAAATATCCCGAACCTCTCCCCGTTGCTCGAAAATCGGTACCGGGTTATCGCCGTGATTCATAAAACATAAACAGTGATTCACGGCACTGCAATACTCTGTCAGCAGGTTATGAAGACTGCGCGGAAAGCGTCGTTCGATATCCTTGATCGGAATATCATGGCCGCCATGGGAAACGCGCTCGGCAACACGCATTTTGGACATTTCCACATCGGGTAGCCCCAGATAAATGAGTTCTGTCTGCCATCCGAACCTTTTCAATTGATTGATGCGTTTTAAATGACCACGGCCCGAAAGGGTGGTTTCAAAGGCAAAGTTCTCGCCTTCGGCAATGCGCTCTTCAACCTCCCGCAAAAAAATCCGACTGGCCGTTAAAAGCTCCCGTGCCGGCGCCAAAGGGGAAAGGCCGGCAGCAATCAGATCCGCATTGATAAAATTGGTGCACTCTGCCGTCTTGGGCAGATAATCCAGAGCAAAGGTGGTTTTACCCGCGCCGTTGGGGCCGGCGATGATCCAGCAGGTGGGCATTAGGATGCCTCCATTGATTGGTTCATTTATCCAAAATGATCAGGTTGTACGTCCATCCGATTTCTCGCACCATTGGTGCGAGTTTTTCGTCTTCCACATAGGTCTTGTAAAAACCGCGCATCCGCCACAGGTTGGACGCTGAAAAACCCGAAATACCCGGAAACTCCTGCTGCAAATCGGCAGCCACTTGCACCACCACGGATCTGCCCCAGGCCGCGCTTTTCTGACGGATTACAATGATGTCGCCGATATCCCAGTAGAGGGTAATCAATTCAGGGTTAACGGCTTTTAGGGCATCGTACTGTGCGGATCGGACCCGTTTCTTGATGGCTTCAAGAGCTGATTTGTAATCGGAAGGTGTGGGTGTTTTTTCAGCCATGGTTCAGTGGACCTCCCCTAAAAGCAGAACTGGATCTTCATCTGTGGTTTTGCGATATTTCATTTCAGTATCGTTCCAACTCGTGATTCTCCAGTAAGTTGTAATATCCTTTGTGACTGAAAATGATGTGGTCAAGGAGCCTGATGCCGAGGGTTTCACCGGCCGATTTCAACTGTCTGGTGATGGCCATATCGTCTTTGCTGGGGGTAAGGTTGCCGGTGGGATGGTTGTGGGCCACAATAATGGCTGTGGCGCGGTCGGTGAGTGCATCCGCATAGACCTCGCGGGGATGAACTTGGGTCTTGTTGACCAAACCTACCGAGACCGTTCGAACAGCGATGACCTCATATGCGCCGTTTAGGGATATGCACAGGAAGTGTTCCTGTTTGCGGTCCGCCATATGTTGGATCAGAGGCAATATATCCGGCGGCAAACCGATTTTAAATCCTTCGGGGCGGATACGGCGGCGGGAGAATTCAAGGGCGGCAAGGATCGTGGTCGCCTTGGCCGGGCCGATGCCGTCAATGGCTTGGAGCTGCTCAAGGGTGGGGTTGGCACTGGTCTCATCCAGGATTTTCAGAGTACGTCCCGCCAGGGTCAATACATCCTGAGTTTGAGTGCCGCTGCCCAGAAGGATCGCCAATAATTCCTTGTCTGATAGGGCCTTCGGTCCTTTTTCCTGTAGCTTTTCGCGGGGCCGGTTGAATGCCGGCATTTCTTTCACTTTCTTCATGACATTCCGCCGTTTATCACGCCGCCCATTTTCGTTCTTGACTGGCATGATCGAATATTAATTCGAAAACGTTGTTGCATTTTTTCTTGAACAGCACGCGGTCATAGCTATCCGGTAAGTTCTCGTCCAAAACCTCCTCAACAGCGGCGCGAACAACCTTCCTGCTTTGGCTGTCCTTAAACCAATCCTGGACCAGCACCTTGGGATGTTCCTCCAACAAACGATGTAACAGAGACTTGGCCGCCAGTTTGACTTTTTGGATTTCCGGTTTCGTCATTTTCTCTTTTTTCAGCAGATCGAACAGTTCCAATTCATCCTCGGTCAACCCTTCTCGGACATGCCGCTCGTCTTCTTCCTTCATCTTCCGGGCATGGTTCATCAGGTTATTATAATACTCCTCCGTGGATGTGCCGCCGGCATTGTAGGTATCGATGATCTCCTGCAATCGTTGGGCAAAGTCCATTCGGGTCACATTTTTCCGGATCATCTGCTCCAGCTTTCGCTCTATGAATACCCGCAGGTCGGTGATTTCGATATTTTTGTAAGCCGCATGTTGAAAGTCATCCTTCAATTTTTCAAAATCAATCTTGCTTAAATCCCAGGTTTTGCCCTTTTGAACGATTTGATACTCCGGCACTTCTTCACCGGTAGGTCGCCCGTGGTAAGGGTCGACCACCACGCTCTCATCGAGCAACTTCGCGATTCTTAAACAAGCGGCATCGATATCCTGCTGCTCGATGATGCTCTCCATAACCCCTCGCAAATATTGAAACACAGAAACCAGTGGTTGCTGCCGTTGCCCCAAGATCTCCGGTTTGCAGGCCTCGTACAGGGATGAAATCGTATTATCATACACATTGAACGCCTTGCGCCACTCGTCCTTGCGGAGCAGAATATCGGCGTAGGTCTTGAATTTTTTGATATTCTTAAATACCTCATCCTTCACCAACATACTGTTTAAATCGATCCCTTTCTCCCGGCAGAATTCCACCCCTTGCCCAATGGCCTCATCCAACAGCTTGAACAACTCTCCTTTTTCCCTGACCGGCGCCTCATCCAATCCCTCTTCGCCCTGGGCATAATCTTTCAATGCCTTTTTCATGTTCCGAAAGACATTGTAATAGTCCACGATCTCACCGTTTCTCTTGGTCACCTTATTGATCTTAAACGGCGTCACCCGGTTGGCCCGGGCGATGGCTTGCATCAGGGTGTGATCCCTCATGGGTTTATCGAGATAGAGGGTGGATAAGGTGGGGACATCGAATCCGGTGAGCCACATGGCGCACACAAAGACCAATTGCAGCGGATTGTCAGGGTCTTTGAAGTTGTACTCGATGTCGTGGCCGTGTTCATCCAAGCACTTCATTCGGTTGCGGTGCAGTTTTATGTTCAGTTTCCGATCGGCAAACTTTTTCTCTTCTCCGGCATCTTCACTGATCACCACGGCCATTTCAACCTTGCGCATATAGGCAGTTACTTTTTTCAACCGGGCCTTTTCAATGTCATTGTCTGAGTTCTTGATGCGGCCGAGCAGGGTTTTGATTTCCGCTTTCCAGTCATGCCGCACCTTGTCCAGCATTTTCACGGCGGTGAACTTATCCACCGATATCACCAGCCCTTTGCCCAGATAGCCCCGGCGGGAAAAATGGTACACAATGTCCTTGGCGATGGTTTCCAGGCGGTCATCCCGCTTGATCACCTCGATCTCGGTGGCAAATTTCCTTTCCAGTTTGGCCCGCTGGACGTCATCGAGATTTTCATCTTCCAGAATCTCGTAGAACTCGTCGCTCAGGTCTTCATTCTGGTTCAATACTTCGGGCACCCGCTTCTTGTAAAAAAGCGGAACGGTAGCCCCTTCATCCATGGATTGCTGGAAGTTGTATTCGCTCACATAATCCCCGAACCAGTCGCTGGTTTTCCGCTCCCGTCCCAGCAGCGGTGTGCCGGTAAATGCCAGGTACTGAGCCTTCGGCAGACCCTGTCTCATATTTTCGGCTAGGGTTTTGTACTGGGTACGGTGGGCCTCGTCCACCATCACAACGATATCGTCACGGTCGGACAACAAGGGATATTTCTTGCCTTTGGGATAGCGAAATTTCTGGATTAGGGTAAAAACGATGCGCTTGTTTTGCCCCAGAAATTTCCGCATCTCCTTGCTGTCCTTGGGCTGGGCGGCGTCGCTCTTCTTCACAGATCCGGTATTCAGAAAATTGCGATAGATCTGGCCGTCCAGGTCCTCCCGGTCGGTGATCACCACAAAGGTGTAGTTGCCGGTCAATTTTCTGAAGATTTTGCGGGTATAAAAGATCATGGAAAAGCTCTTGCCCGCCCCCTGGGTATGCCAGAACACCCCCAGCTTGCCCCCCTTTTCCTCTCGTTTGAGGAATACGTCATAGGCCTTGTTGACGCCCATGAACTGGTGGTTCTGAGCGATGATTTTCTGGTTCTCCTGATAGTAGAGAATGAAGTTTTCGATATAGTCCAGCATTCTATCCGGGGCGCACAGTCCGGCCACGGCGATTTCCAGGCTGGTTCCTTGGCGTTTGATCCGTTGACGATCGATCCGCTCCTTTTCATCCGTTGCCCGCAACCAGTTGAAAAAGAATTCCCACCCGGCGGTAAAGCTGCCCACCCGGGTTTCGATGCCGTTGGAGAGGATGCAAAAGGCGTTGGTGAGAAATAGTTGGGGGATATCGTGCTTATAGCGGGTCAGGTTGTCGTCAAAAGCGGATTTCAGTTTAATGTTGGAGTTTTTTAATTCAATGAAGATCAGGGGAATGCCGTTGATATAGAGGATGATATCGGGCCGCCGGTAACGGCACTCCCCTTTGATCCAGAGCTGGGAGACGGCCAGAAACCGGTTTTGATCCGTATTGTTGAAATCGATGACGCGCACTTGTTCATGTTGGGTTCGGCTTTTTGCATCGTCGAACTCAACCGGGATGCCGTCGCGGATCAGCTCGTCGATCTCGCAGTTGGCGGCGATGGGCGACATGGCATGGCGCTTGTCCGTTAGCCTTTTTAGGGCTTCGTCGATGGTGTTTTCGGGGATGGTGGGGTTTAACCGTAAGGCCGCTTGACGCAGCCGGTCTTTCAAGATGACGTCGCGTTTGTTCGGGCGGTTGGACCCGTCGTTCAGATCCTCCGCATCGGCGGTGTGGCAGTTTAGCAGCTCGTAACCGTATTGTCGGTTCAGCTTTTTTAAGATTGCCTGCTCTATGTCGTCTTCAGAGATGAAGTTGGGCATGGTCAACGTCCTTTTCGTTTTGCATGCTGGGTGGATGTTGGATGTCTAGTGAATCTACTGGGAGTTTTCCGGAGATTAGACGGCCAAGTAGCATATTGCGAGCCCTAGAAGCATGCACGATTGATTCATTCAAGACCTCTATTTTTTTATGGTTTATTTTAACAATCGCATCGAATCGCTTCTGCAATCGTTCATATGGTATCAGAACATCTTTATTTGTTAGCTCAGTCCAGTGGCGTTTATATTCACTCGTATTGGTCAGGTCTTTTATCAAATGATATAAAAAAAAAGGAGGTATTTTGTTTTTGGGCAAAAAGGGAATCATATTCTCTGCCAGAGAAAACGGTTTAGTCATTAATACCATTTTGCAGGTGTGGTCACCAAATAGAATTATTGGATTGTCTGAAGTTGCTATGTGCTGAGGATCGCCGTCATAAAAGCCGAGCTGATCCGATCGAGATTGGTCTACAACAACTATATTTCCGTCGTCATGAAGGTCTTTTTCCCTGTAGATTTTCCCAAATGGTTTGCGATCAACAATTGATTTGGCATTTGTCTTGATCCAGTCGGTGGGCAATCCTTTATAAAACTTGACCTTCTTATGCCCCGGAAACCGCATCCGTACAAACCATTCGCGGTAGATCTCCTCGGCCATTTTTTCCAGCAGCGCAATGCGGCGCTTGTTGTTTTCGATCAGGTCGTCGTAGGTGGAGAGGGTGGCGGCTATTTTCTTTTGGTTTTCAATTGGAGGCAGAGGAACCTTTATTCTCTTGACGATATCTTGGTTTAGAAAACTCATAGTTGCCCCGAAAGAGCATAGTGCTTCCATCCAATATTTATGCCCAGAAGTAGCAAAATAATTTGATAAATACTTATTGTAGACCTGCTTACTTTTTACTCTTAACCTAAGACAGTCTGATCCCTGGACCCAACCTTCCGTCTTTTCGTCTATTAAAGCGTGTCTATCAACAGCACCCTTTCTTCCAAAGACAATATCTCCCTTTTTGAGGTTATGAACACTTAGATTAGCTGCTTTCTGCTCATCAATAAATTCGAGTTTCTCGTTTCTTATTTTTCCATAACCAATGTTTCTGACATTGATTACGGGGATACCTCTTGTGACATACTCGCTTGCTTTGAGTTGGGTCCCAAAAGGTCCCGTTTGCAAATTTGCTTCTTCATTTTCAATTAATTCATTTATTGTAATGAAGGGCCATTTAATCACAACGCACCTACCAAAACTTTAATTTTTCTCATTATTTGCCTCTAATTTGAGACCAAAAGGGCAACCACGGGGGGTTGCCCCTACGGAGGTTAACGCTACGGGTTGGGGTTTTATGATGGTGTGGGTTTGGTTGGGCATTGTTTTATATGATGCCTGTGGTTTCATCGATGCCTTTCCGGCCCCGCAGGTTGTGGTTTGTTTTGGCCATGGGATTTTCCCGATCCGTGTCCCATTGGGCCGGATTGTTGGTGATATATTCCCGAATTCGGACCATGTCGTTTTCGTTGCGGATGATGTGTTCATAATAATTGCGTTGCCATAATTTTCCCGGAAAGGACGGCCATCCGTGTTGTTTGACACCGTCCATGTACCGTTTCGTGGTCATGGTTTTGAACCGATGGACAATATCCGGCAATGACAATGCACGACCAATCCTCGGTTTTACCCCCGTAGGGGCAACCCCCTGTGGTTGCCCGTCGTCCCCCCGCGGTTGCCCGTTCTTCCGTGGATGTACATTTCCCCGTGATTGCGTAACCAACGGGCAGGCACAGGGGCCTGCCCCTACGGCGGGAATGGCATCGGAACGATTGATGACAATGATTCCGTGGATGTGGTTGGGCATGATTTGGAATGCATCGGTTGAAACACGTGGATAGAATTTCGGCAATTCATTCCATACGGTTTCCGCCATGCGACCCACGTTATTCAACACCATTTCCCGGTTCACGATATCGCCGAAAAGACATTCCCGGTCTTTGGTGCAAATGGTCACAAAATACGCCCCGGCTTGAGAATAATCGTATCCCGGTAAGCGAATCGATCTTCGGTTTGATTTACGGGAATTGCTACGCATACCGGCATTCCATTGCCCTTCTCCGGGCAATTTTCTTGACAACCACTTTCCCTCTTTTTTGTGTCCAAGCCATGCCCATACATCAAAAACATATCCAAAAAATGGGATTTATGACCATGTTATCCTGACCAATAATGTGTCGTTTCCATAGACGCAATTTTATAACGTGTCGACGTATGCAAGGATTATCGACACGTTTTTGTTTCGTGTCGCCGACATCGCCACGATATTTTGAAAGGTTTTTACGAAATTTTGTATTCATATGGAAATTATCCTTACCCTGCTTTGTACACATTGAAAACGCCTATCTATCCGTCCATCATGATAATGTACCGTCCTTTTTCGCTTCTTTTCTTGCATCAAGAGCCTTCCTTGTCCGCGACAGCTCCTCTGCCAGAACCCACTCATCAGGCAGGGCTGTTTTGTATTCGGCGGCGATGACTTTATTTGGAAGACCTTCCAGTGAATATTTTGCCACGGTTTTGTCCTTGTAAGCGCAGAGAATCAGTCCCACAGGTGGGTTTTCTTCAGGCCTTGTCCAGTGTTCTCGCGCATAGTTTAAATACAGATGCATCTGGCCGGCATCGGCGTGGGTGAATTTGCCGAGTTTCAAATCAATCAAAACAAGGCAGCGCAAACCGCGGTGAAAAAACACAAGATCCACCCGGAACCACTCGTCTCCGACTCGAAGTCGTTTCTGGCGTGCAACAAAAGTGAAATCACCGCCCAACTCCAGCAAAAATGCCTCCAGGTGACGGATAAGCGCTTCTTCAAGATCGCTTTCCGAATACTCATCTTTGAGCCCGAGAAATTCCAGCACGTATGGGTCTTTGAGAGCCGCCTCCGGGGAGGTTGTATCGTCCGGTTTCGGCATGGTTCCCTTTCGAAGCATGGCCGCCTTATTCGTTGAAAGGGCCGTGCGCTCGTAGAACTGGGCGTTGATCTGTCTCACCAGTTGACGTACGGACCATCCTCCACGCAGAGCTTCTGTCTCATAGAATGCCCTTGCATGGACGTTTTTAACGGATAACAGCCGTACATAGGCAGACCAGGGCAGAGGGAAAACCGAAGCCAACTCCTCCAAAGAAAATATATGAGTTGCTGTCTCAAATTCTTTCCTTCTGGCCTGATCTTTGGAAATACGCGACTGCGTCGCGTATTTCTCAGACAAAACGTCCGTCCCTTAAGATTTACGTGACAATGTCGCGTAAATGATTTCAGGTTCGTATGCTTGGTAAAAGGATCTCATTCTCTGGAGATTATCAACGCCAAATCCTCTGCCAAAGCGTTCAGTCAGGTCTCTTGATAGGCGTTGGAGCAGAGCACTGCCGTATTCCGCTCTTTTCTTTCCTTTTTGTTCATATTCAACAATTCGCCGCCCGATTTCCCAGTAGGTTGCCGCGAGAAAAGCATTCACCGTTCGGGCGACCTGCCGCCTGGCATCATCGAGAAGGCGGCTGATATCTTCCAGAAATGGCACATATGGCGAAGTCGGCAGACCTGTCATTAGCGTTTCCTCAATCTATAAATGGATTCATTCCTCACCGGTAAGCTGTAAAATATTGTGATGAATGATTTTCTCAAGCGCTCGTGCCTCGTTGTTCAGGCCGCTCAGTTCTTGATTCATGGCAAGCAGCGCTTCGATAAATTCCTCCTGCGTCTTGCCATCTTCCTCAATGACCACCCCCACATACCGACCGGGGTTCCGGGAATAATCCTGTTCCGCCACTTCTTCCGGAGCGGCCAGCTTACACAAGGCGATCACATCTTCATACGTTGCTTTTGGGAACCGATCCTGAAGCCAGTGGATATGGTTGTAATATCCCTCCGCGGTTTCCACCGCAACCTGCAAAGCCTCCAGGGCGGTTTTCAGCTCCTTGAGCTGTTTGTCGACGGTGGTGCGCTTGCCCTTCTTTCTGCCTTTTTCAGCCTGTTGCTTTTCATGACGGCGGACAATTGTATCCAATTGTTTCAACCCTTGATGCAATCCGTCAAAAAAGGGCTCAAAGGCCTGACGCAAAGCGTGCTGGGCCTCGTTCTTTTTCCCAACAGAGGATTGCTTGCTGTTCTTTTTCAGATAACCGTCGTATCGGGTTTGCAGCTTTTTCAGGTCCGACCATTTCTTTGCCAGATCGGCCACAGCCTCTTTGCCCCCATTGCCGTCCAGGACATCCAACAGTTGCACAGACACCGGTTCCACCTGTGTCTTGGTTTCAATCAGTTTCTCCATGCCCTGTTTAAAGTAGCGGTCGATGAGGCGGATGAACTTGCCGCGCTTGCCCCGACGCAGGTGGCTGATGACGGCGATATTTTGGATCTGTTCCTCGGAAAATTCCCGGTGGGCACGGTCGATTTGAGTAAAGGTGTTTCGGGCATCGATAAAGAGGATACGGGTATCCTTTTTGGCCCGATCGAAAAACCACAGGGTGGCCGGCAGGGTGACCGTGTAGAACATATTGGAAGGGAGGGTCAGCGTGCCGTAGATCAGGTTGTTTTCGATGAGGGTTTTGCGGATGTCCGCTTCGGAGTGGCGGGCATCGGAAGCCGAATTGGCCATGACCAGGGCTGCCCGCCCTTCAGGTTTAAGCGAAGTGGCAAACAGGTTGATCCATAAATAGTTGGCGTTGGGCACAGTCTCGTTGCCCTGGTCTTTTTTCTTGGCCTTTGTCTTTTTGCGGGGGATGCCGTACGTGTTGAAGCGTTTATCGGTCTCCACCCGTTTAAGGCTTACGTCGTCCACATTAAAGGGCGGATTGGTCAACACATAATCAAATTCACCGAAACTCTCAAAAGGGTCTTCGTAGTAGGTGTTGGTCTGTCGAATGTCACCGCGCAGTCCGTTTACCGCCAGGTTCATCTTGGCCAGTTTGACTGTTTCCAGTGTTTTTTCCTGGCCGTAAACAAACAAATCCCCGTTGCCATTGGCCATCTCATTGCGATGGCGTTCGATAAATTTAGCCGATTGCACAAACATCCCGCCGGAACCGCAGGCCGGATCGAACACCGTACCGCGATGGGGTTCTATGATTTCCACCATCAATCGCACCACCGAGCGTGGGGTGAAAAATTCCCCACCCCCCTGGCCCTCAGCCATGGCAAAGTTGCCCAGAAAATACTCGTAGATCTGCCCGAACATATCCTCGGCCGCATCTTCGGGAATATTTGAGAAATTTTTGAGCAACTGCATGGGGATGGACTTATCGGTGCGGGTAAGTCTGAAATATTCTTCCTGGGGCAAGATGCCTTTGAACTCCGGCTTATAATCTTCAATGGCCTCCATGGCCTTTTTGATGGCCTTGGCGATATCCTGCTCCTCCGGTAGTTTGAGCAGGTAATCGTAACGGGCGTGGTCAGGCAAGTAAAATCCGCATTTTTCAATGGCAATTTCCGATACCGGCTTTTCCCTCCGTGTGCCCTGGAGTTTGGTGTATTGTGCCATAATCGCCTTTTCATTCCGGCGATAATTGTTGTCTGCGAATTTGAGAAAAATAAGCCCCAACACCGGTGTTGAATATTCACTGGATTTAAGGTCGGAATTGGCTCTGAGCGTGTCCGCACTCCGCCACAGATCATCTTCAAGTTGTTTCAGTTCTTGCGCGTTCATAGTCTATATATTTTCATAATTCTAATGGACAGGCATTGTTCTGATTAGTAGTACATATTGCTGAATCTGAGCTGGAAAAAGCTATTCTTGCCTTAAGATCATGGATGAACAAATCGCAGATATCAATTTCGCTCAGTTCTTTTTTATTGACTTTGTCCAAAACGCACCTATTAACTGAGAAATTGGGTGCACATTTACCGATTTGGTTTATGGGTGTGAGCATATGCGCAACATTGGAAGTTGTCAACAATCCTATGGAGTTTGCTTATAGATTCCGCAACGGCTTAAAAAGATATTGGTTTGATGGTTTTTTCTGTTTGCGATGAAAGCAAAATCTGATATCATTCGCTTCATGAACAGCCAACAGAGAAAGACACTCAGAACAATTTTCGCCGATCCGGTTAATGGTAATATTGAATGGCGGAAGATTGAGTCGTTGTTTCTGGCTTTGGGGGCGGTTCGCACGGAAAGGGCAGGTTCCGCTGTCAGTTTTGTCCTAAATGACGTTCGGGCAGATTTCCACCGCCCGCATCCTGACAAGGCGGCATTACGCTATCGCGTGAAAGATGCACGCAAGTTCTTGAATCAGGCAGGTGTAATATCATGAACATGATGAAATACAAGGGCTATATCGCCCGCATTGAGTTTGATGAGGAAGACCGCATTTTTGTCGGACATCTGGCCGGCATTAAGGATATTGTCGGTTTTCACGGCACCACGGTGGATGAACTGGAAGTTGCGTTTCATGAATCCGTGGATAGCTACATGGCCATCAGTAAGGAAACGGGCAGGCCCGCACAAAAGCCCTTCTCCGGAAAGCTAATGCTGCGGGTTCCGCCGGATGTTCATGCCGCCGTGGCTACTGCTGCCCAAGTACGTGGAAAAAGTATCAATCAGTGGGCTTCAGAAGCTTTGGAAAAGGCGGCTCACATTTAAGGTTTCTACAAATTTCCATTGATATGGTTACCATCTCAAACCATACCGGCGACTGAAGATACAACACCCGTCACTTGAAAAAGCGAAGAGGAAACGGAAGGCCTTTTATGCCCGCATATCTTGAAAATCCCACATACGACACCCTTCTGGACGCTCTGTACGAGAGCTACACTTTAGACATCCTGAGACCTCTGGCCAAATTGGTCTGTCACAATATTCCTTCTCGAAAAATGGATATGGTCCACGCCATTTGTGGCACCATGTTGAGCGCCAATTTGAAATCTCATTTTGGCAGGCTCGACTCTATTGAAAAGGCAGCGGTTCAGGAAGCAGCGTTTTCCCCTGGAGGAGAGCTGCACATAACACAATTCAAGGCCAAATATCATCATACGCCGCCGATCGGGAAAAGTCTGAACTGGCCCCCCAAAGGCCATCTGGTGGACCTTTTTATCGTTAAGGGACATGTCCCCGATGATCTCAGGAATTTACTAAATGAATTCCTGAATAAACCTCAAAAGGATCACATTAAATATTCAAAAAAACTACCCAGATCCATCAGACTTGACATCGATGAGAGGACGGTGGAGAGGGATCTCAATGTCCGCAATACGGCGGCAGCCGCACTCAATAACATGGAAACCGTCTTGAGGCTGGTTGAAGGGGGCAAAATCAAAGTCAGCGCCAGGACGGGACGCCCTACCTTGGCAGCCCAGAAGGGGCTGGCAAAACTCCTTCAGGAAGGCGACTGGTATGAAGAATCTGATATCCTTGGGGGTATCGGCCATATACAGGCCTTTGCATGGCCCGTATTGCTTCAGGGAACGGGATTGGCAAAGACGGATGGCAGCACACTCAAACTTACCAACAAAGGGAAAAAAGCGCTTAAAAATGACTTTCCACAGATCATCAAAGACGCATGGCGCAAATGGCAAATAAACAAGTTTCTGGATGAATTCAGTAGGGTGGACCGGATCAAAGGACAAAGATCTTCCAGGGGGAGAACACTGTTTGCGGCCCATACCAGAAGGCCGGTTTTATACGACGGTCTTTCGCTGTGTATCCCCGGCAGATGGCTCACGGTGAAAGAGTTGATTCGTGCCATGAATTCGGAAGGTCTTGATTTCGAGGTGGTGCGGTACGCCTGGAAGCTCTATGTAGGGGATTCCCAGTATGGACACCTGGATGAGTATGGAGACCAGACCATGGTCAAAACCCGATATATTCTGGCCTTCCTGTTTGAGTATGCGGCCACCCTGGGACTCATTGACGTGGCTTATATCCAACCTGACGGCGCCCTTTCCGACTGCCACGACATCTGGGGATGGGGCATGGAAGGTACGAACTTCCTGAGCCGTTACGACGGGCTCATGTACATAAGGCTCAACCCCCTTGGCGCTTTTGCCATGGAAATGACCGATGACTATGAAACCGAACCCACTGAGACACGAGCGGTTTTCACGGTTTTGCCGAATCATGATGTGGTGGTGACCGACGCGCAGGCCCTGTCGCCGGCAGACAAGCTTTTCCTTGAAAAAATCTGCCAGAAAAAATCATCCGCACTGTGGGTTCTGACCACAAGCACCCTCCTTGAGGCGGCGCAAAACGGAACTCGCATCGAGGAGATTAAAACCTTCCTGAAATCCCGCTCCGCCCAACCCATTCCTGGAACCGTGACGACCCTTTTAAATGATGCGAAAAAGCGGTCCAACGGGCTTGAATACGCAGGCAGAAGCCACCTCATTAAATGCAAAGACACGGTGCTTCAAAAACTGGTTTCATCCGATGTAAAACTGTCGAAACTGTGCCGGCCGGCCGGCAACAAACATGTTGTTATCATACCGGGAAAGGAAAAACAATTCATGACGGCCCTGGTCCGCCTGGGTTATATTGTGCCCCAGCTGAGAGAACAGATATGACCGATTTCAACCCCGCCAACCCGCTCATCGTCCAGGGCGATCACACCATTTTGGTGGAGGTGGGCAGCCCCCGTTATGAAGGGGCCAGAAATGAGTTGGTCCGATTCGCGGAGCTGGTCAAGTCCCCTGAACACATACATACTTACCGCATCACCCCCCTTTCCATCTGGAATGCCCGGGCCGCCGGCATTCCCGCCACAAATATTGTTGATGCGCTGTGCGAATATTCAAAATACCCGGTTCCGGATCACGTCCTGGTGGGGATCAATGATTTCGCATCCAGGTTCGGCCGCATGAAGCTTCGGCGCCATGGCGAAGGGCTCCTGCTCTATGCCGACAGCGAACTACTTGCGGAAGAGATAGTCCACACGCCCGACATAAAGGATCTTCTGGTCGAGCGCATTTCCAAAACCGAATTTCACATCAAAGCGGCCCACCGCGGCAAAATAAAGCAGGCACTCATCAAAGCCGGATTTCCGGCGGAAGACCTTGCAGGGTATGTCAAAGGCGAACGGGTTAATTTCGCCGTACGTCCCGCTACCCTTTCAGGCGCCCTGTTTTCCTTTCGTCCCTACCAGCAACAGGCGGCCGACGCTTTTTATGCCAACGGCGCCGACCAGGGTGGGGCCGGGGTCATTGTACTGCCGTGCGGTGCCGGAAAAACCATTGTGGGTATCTCCTGCATGGCACAGCTTCAAACCTCCACCCTGATTCTCACCACCAATGTGACCGCCATTCGGCAATGGAAGCAGGAACTGATCGACAAGACCACCCTCAGCGAGGAGGACATTGGCGAATACAGTGGAAACACCAAGGAAATTCGCCAGGTCACCATCGCCACATACCAGATCATGACCTATCGGCCGGACAAGGAGGGAAATTTCCCACATTTAACCCTTTTTGACGACCGCAACTGGGGGTTGATCATCTACGACGAGGTCCATATGCTGCCGGCCCCCGTCTTTCAGGTGACCGCCGGCCTGCAGGCCAGGAGACGTCTGGGACTCACTGCCACGCTGGTTCGGGAAGACGGCAAGGAAGAGGATGTGTTTGCCTTGATCGGCCCCAAAAAGGTGGATGTCCCCTGGAAGGAGATGGAGCAGCAGGGCTGGATCGCCAAGGCCCGGTGTTGCGAAATCCGCATTCCCCTTCCCGAAAACCTGCGCATGGACTATGCTGTGGCCAACAAACGAAGAAAATTTCGGATTTCTTCGGAAAATCCCGCCAAACAGGCCCTGATCAGGGAAATCATGACCCGGCACAGCGGAAAACAGATTCTGTTGATCGGCATGTATATCGATCAGCTGAAGGAGGCCGCCAAAGGGCTTTGTATCCCATTGATCACCGGAAGCACATCCCAGAAGAAACGGGACAGCCTCTACGAAGATTTCAAGGCCGGCAAAATCAGCACCCTGGCGGTTTCCAAAGTGGCCAATTTTGCGGTGGACCTGCCCGATGCCGCCGTGGCCATTCAGATCTCCGGCACATTCGGTTCCCGGCAGGAGGAAGCCCAGCGCCTGGGCAGAATTCTCAGGCCCAAGCCCGGGGAAAACCAGGCCTACTTCTATTCGTTGGTCACAAGGGATACCGTAGAGCAGGATTTTGCTTTGAAACGCCAGTTGTTTTTATGCGAGCAAGGGTACGAATACGCCATACAAACCTAAGATTTTAAGGAGGGGATTAAATGGACAAAGAACAGATTTCGAATGATGCCGGTGCATGGATTGAAAATGTTATCCGGACCTTTATTGCCACTTCGCCCCGCAACACCATGGAAGACGAATCGGGTGAAGCGGCCTGGGACGATGTTCTGGTGGGATTTGCCTCGGGTGCGGACCCCATCTGGCAACAATACAAAGAGTACATCGGTGCGTTCCACTGGACCCCATGGGAGATCTATAACCAGCACTCTCCCCGGGAACCCGCCGCACCCGATGAGTTGACCGTCATCTCATGGGTTCTGCCCCAGAGAAAGCCGGTCCGGGAGGCGAATCGCCGGGCCAGGAAATTTCCGGCCGAACAATGGGCCAGGATCAGGGTTTTTGGCGAAGCCTTCAACGTTGCCCTTCGTCACCATGTGGTTCAGCGCCTGGGGGAAAAGGGACACATGGCTATTCCCCCCATGCTGGTTCCCAACTGGGCCATCGTCAAATCAAAACGGTTTTCCTATGCCTCCTCCTGGTCCGAACGCCATGCCGCCCATGCGGCCGGTCTGGGCACGTTCGGTCTATGCGACGGGCTGATCACCCGAAAAGGCAAAGCCTTGCGGGTGGGATCGGTCATTGCCAGAATATCCATTGAGCCAACACCGCGGCCTTATGCAGATCATCGCGCCTATTGCCTCTTTTTTGCCCAAGGGACCTGCGGGAAGTGCATTGACCGCTGCCCGGTCCGTGCCATCACTGAAGCCGGTCATGACAAAGAAAAGTGTCGGCAGCATCTGGCCCGCTCCAGAGAGTATGTTCAAGAAACCTACAAATTCGAGGGGTACGGCTGCGGGTTGTGCCAGGTGGGGGTTCCCTGCGAAGCAACCATCCCGGTGAAATCCGCCCGTGAGGCCCTGGAGCGTGGTGAACTGCCGCCGCCCCCGCCGCCTCTGGCATGATAAAATCATCACCAAATCACATTTTTTTTGAAAAAATCCACTTCTCAATCATCTTGAAAACAGTCTCTCTTTTGATCGGTTTTGTAATATAATCATCCATACCGGCTTCAAGGCACATTTCCCTGTCACCCTTCATGGCATGGGCCGTCATGGCAACAATTGGGATCGCATTAAATCCTTTGCGCCTGATGGCCCGGGTTGCCTCCATCCCATCCATTTCCGGCATCTGAATATCCATCAGGATCAAATCAAAATCCTCAGGTGAAGCGGTGAATCTTTCAACCGCCTCCAGGCCGTTACCCGCAGCCTCCACCTGATAACCACCTTTGGCCAGCATCAATTTTGCCAGCTTCTGGTTCACGGGATTATCTTCCACCAGAAGCACATTCAAGGAGTGCTTTATATCTTCACGAATTGAATATTGCGTGACGATTTTGGGCTTTTCCGCTTCAGCCTTCTCGCCCTTATCCCGCTTTTCGCCCAATATCCTCTCCAGCATCCGATACAGTTTTTCTCTTCGAATGGGCTTGCTTAAAAAGGCATCAAAGCCCGCAGCCTCGCATTTTTTTGCATCCCTTTCCATCAGTGAAGAAATTGCGACCAGAGGCAAACTTCGAATTCCGGCTGTTGAATTTCGGATCTGCACAGCCACATCATAGCCGCTCATCCCCGGCATCTGGATATCCGAAATACAGAGATCAAACGGCTTCCCGCTATCCAAAGGTTTCAGTAATGTCGAGAGAACTTCCTTTCCCCTTTTAAGCGAAACCACCACCATGCCTGCAGCTTCCAGATAATGGGCCAATATTTTCAGATTGCTCGGGTTGTCATCCACAATAAGGACCCTTTTTTGAGAAAGGGGGGCTGGACTGATTCTTTTCGTTCCTTTCTCCTCAGACACTTTAATCCACCCGGTAAAGTGAAAGGTACTGCCTTTATTTTCTTCACTTTCTGCCCAAACTTCACCATCCATAAGCTCTGCTATCTTTTTGCATATGGATAATCCTAAGCCGGTACCGCCGTATTTCCGCGTGGTGGAACCGTCTGCCTGCTTAAACGGCTCAAAGATGGTTGATAATTTTTCACGGGGTATGCCGATGCCCGTATCCCTGACCTTTGCATGGACTTTTACCCTGTCATCCTTTTCTTCTTCAATAACAAGAGAGAGTTCAACCTCTCCGGCATCGGTAAATTTGGGCGCATTCCCCATGAGGTTGGTCAGGACCTGTCTGAACCGTGTCGGGTCTCCTTTGACTCTGGGCGGAACGTTATCATCGATATGACAAAGCAGTTCAATGGGTTTGACGCCGATTTTGGGGCGAATCATTTCACAAACATCATAGGCCAGAAGCTCAGGATCAAACTCGGTCTCTTCGAAATCCAACTGCCCTGCCTCAATTTTAGAAAAATCCAGGATATCATTTATCAAAGAAAGCAATGACTCACCGCTTCTCTTGATGGTACTTGTAAAATCTCTCTGGCTTTCATCCAAATCCGTATCCAGCAGCATATCGGAAAACCCCAGGACCGAATTCATGGGGGTGCGGATCTCATGACTCATGTTGGCCAGAAACTCACTTTTGGCAGCATTTGCGATCTCGGCCTGGCGGGCCATGTTCTCAGAGCGTATGATCAAACCCTTGAGCTGCTTAATCAGCTTTCGGGTCAGGAGAATAACGGAAGTTGCAAACAGGATCGTGGCAAGGATACTGATCCATGTGATGGTCAGGATCTCTTTTTTAAGGGTCTCTTTCAACTTTTTGGTACTGAAGCCGATCTTCATATAACCGAGCAGCATCTGATCTGAGCCGGTTGCATGGATCTCCCTTTCAAAAACAAGCGTTGACGGGTCGTCCGGTTCTACACGTAAATCCTCAGTCAACAAACCGCCGTTTGGGTCAAAAAACGATATAAACTGAATTTGTGGATCTTTCACGGCCACTTCTGCGTATTCATCAAGGGTCGCGTATTCGAAATTTTCATAACAGGGCACGCTGATTTTCTGCATGAGATCCATCACCGTATGGGCGTTTGATTCCATGGATTCACTGAACGTCGACCTGTGTTCATGGATCATAATGACACTCAACAGCCCGAATGCAATAATGGTTGGAATCAGGATGGCAGCAACCAATTTGATATTGATACCGGTGAATTTACCAGTTTCCATTTCTTCCCCAGGTTTTTGTGGAAAGGACCTTTTCAGAATTTAAAATCGAAAGATGGCTCAACGCCTGCCTTCTTCAAAAGCGGCAGGGTGAATCTGAAATCCTGCTCAGTGGTTTTGATAAAGCCTGTGATCCCCATTTTTTCTTTGACGGCCCTAGCTTCAGGGGAATGGTCATCTTTCAAACCGAGCAGGATGTTACTGATCCGTTTTACTACCGCGGGATCAGCCTTTTTTGAAACGATCAGGGCCATATTGGGGTTTTCTCCGGGGTCCTCACCCACACGGTCAATGCCCTTATACTTCCCCTTTACACTGTCCCACACCCTGTTTTTCACTATGGCAACGTCCGCGGCCCCCCGATCCAGGGCATCGATAGCAGCCCCATGGGAAGCGGCATTCAGTGTTTTGACCGCAATACTATTATCTCCTTTGACGGCCCTGTAAAAAAACTCCCCCGAAGAGGCAAGACCACAAAAGATGACCCTTTTATTGTGGAAATAGTCCGCATTCTGGGTAAAACGGGCTGAACCCTCTGGGGCCAGGACCACAGCCCAATAGGTACTCCATCCCTCCTTGCTTACAGGGCGCACTACGGGATAAGCCAGGCCTTTCATGATCATACAACCGGCGATTCCCGAACCACTGAACATGCCGTCGACTTTTCCTTGGGCAAACATCTTTGCCGCCTGCGGATAGGTTTTGGCCGAAACAAAAGATGTTTTCAGGCCCTTTTTTATTAAATAATTGAGGAGCGGCCTGAACTTGGCCGCCGCGCCTTTCTGCTCCTGCATGAGGCAGATTTTAAACCCCGCATGGCTGATTGTCGGTGGCAAAATCCAAAAACACATGATCACACCGAAAATGCCCCATATCCACATTGATTTCTTCACGATTACGACCTCCCTTTAGGCCTCCAAGAAAAATAGTCTTTCCAATGAGACCTGCAATGTGTAAAATACCTGTATTGTGGCAACATTTCAAGGAGGATATTTGAGTCGCCTCAATTGATGAAAAAACACTTTTGACACATCGTATTCGGCAGGAAAACGCAACCGTGACAGCCATCGCCACAGACATGACGGATCACCACCTGATCGCCCAGTTCAAAGGAGGGTCCATGAAAGCCATGGAGGCCATCGTGGATCGATATGAAAACCGGATCTTCACTTTCGGTCTCAAGATGTGCGGTCAGCTTCAGGACGCCGAAGATATTACGCAAGATACCTTTCTCAATGCCTTCAAATATTTGAACAGCTTCAGGGAAGAAACAAAACTGAAAAACTGGTTGTTCAAAATCGCCGCCACGGCCTGTATTCGAAAACGGCGAAAGAAAAAATGCGAACCGGATCGTGAATTATCCCTGGAATCCTTTATGAACAAGGACGGAACCTTTGAGACCTATGACATTCCCGACGGGTCCGATGACCCGTCAGACAAGGTGCTGCAGGCGGAAATGAAATCGGTCATCAGCGATGCCATCAAAACCCTTCCGCATAAATACAAACTGGTGTTCAATCTCAGGGACATTGAAGGTTTCAACACCAAAGAAACCGCCGACATCCTGGGAATCAGCATCGAATCGGTGAAAACCCGACTTCACCGCGCACGCCTGGCACTGCGGGAAAAAATTTCCCACTCATACCGGGAAGGAAAAAGCGCATGAAGGAGGACTGCAAGAAATATTTTGAGAGTATTTCCGAGTATCTGGACGGAGAACTGGGACCCGACGACTGCCAACAGATTGAGCAGCACCTCAAGGAATGCCCAGAATGCCAGGATTGTTTTGACGCGCTCAAAAAAACCATTGACCTTTGCAGAAAAAGTGCTCGGGAAGAGATCCCCGAGGAAATGCGTAAACGTCTCAGGTCAAAGTTGAGAGATTGCCTCGGCGATCACCAACTCCCCAGCGAATAGAAATCGTATCGTTTCCTTATCACATTATCTAACGGCTCAATATGGACCTTGAAAGCCGAATTGATCTTTTCAGGAATGCCACTGGGTTTGAAGGCTTGAAAGAGCCTCAGATCCGACAATTGGGTCGCCTTTCCTTGGTAAGGCGGTTTTCAAAAGGACAGATTGTATTCAACGAAAATGATGCATGCCATCATTTTCATCTGGTGGCCCAAGGCCTTATCAAAGTCTCGTTGGTATCCTATGGGGGCAACCGTATCACCTACCTGCTGGCGGGCTCAGGAGAACCCCTGAACCTGGTAGGCCCTTTCAGCGGTGCGCCTCGGCCCCTTTTCGCCGAAGCCTTGGAAGACGCTCTTGTATTTCATATCAAAAGGGAAGACTTTACATCCTTTTGCCATGGAAACCCGACGGTCATGCAGAACATCATCATCATTCTGGGTCGCGCTGTTGACAGCGCCAACAGCCGTATCCTGGATATGATGGGAATGCGTGTAGAACAACGGCTTCTGAGAGTTTTGCTGACCCTTTACCGAAAATTTGGAAAGACCCTTGACTTTACCAGCATTGAAATAGCCGAAATGGCGGGGACAACGACGGAGTCAACCCTGCGGGTCATGGCACGTTTGCGCCAATCAGGCATCATTCAAACGCGTCGGGGTCAAATTCAGATTCTGAAAGCGGAACCTCTTGAACACGTGGGGAGTGAAAGCATGTGGATATGATTAAATCCCTGAAAAAAATGCAGTCTTTTTCGAATAACATGACGCCCGTCATATACACAAAGATTCCTTAACGATTATATGTGGCTCAATGGCGGTGTGCTGAACAAAAAAATGTAACATCGAGCCGTTCAAAATTTATCGAAATTCCGTCACTTTTGATTACACCCGTGGTGATGTTTTCTCTTGACTCACAAAAGGGTTTTCTCTATAGTTTTTCACCCAGAAGCATGTTCTTACCATCTGAAGTTGTGCGCCGGACTGATCTCAGTTGTGGTGTATCCCGCGTGGAGCAGATGGGCGATTTGATGAGCGACTTTTCAGTCTGGATCTATTCATATGTTATTTATAGTGTTTTAGCTCATCCGAACTTGAATGAGCTAAAGATGGGATAATCATAATATTTCTTTAATAAATAATTAGATTTTGGACGCACCTCAGGCTCAATAACTTTTCTTTAACCCTTGAAAATATCAAAATGAAGAGGAGGTAATCATGAAAATGATCATCAGATTATTCGTTGTCGGTGTACTTTGTTTTGCCATGATGGGAACTGGCGTTGTTCTTGCGGAAAAACCAGAAGTGACTCTGAAGTTCCATCATTTTTTATCCCCGAAATCACCGGCTCATCAGAAAATGATCATGCCTTGGGTGGAGCGTGTGGAAAAAGCATCCAATGGCCGGATTAAGATTGATGTTTATCCGTCCATGACTCTTGGGGGAAAGCCACCACAACTTATCCGACAGTTACGTGACGGAGTTGTTGATATTGTTTGGACGGTGAATGGCTACACTGCCGGTCAATTCCCACGTACTGAAGTGTTTGAGTTACCTTTTATTCACACCAATAATGTGGTGGCGACTAATCTGGCAATGTATGAGATGTATGATAAATATTTAGCTAAAGAATACAAGAGTGTTCACCCACTCGTGCTGCATGTTCATGCGGGCCAAGCTTTCCAAATGGTGGATAAACCAATTCGAAAAGTGGAAGATGTAAAAGGATTAAAGATACGTATCCCAACACGTACCGGGGCCTGGGTCCTCGAATCACTGGACGCAAACCCTGTTGGGATGCCTGTGCCCGCACTCCCACAAGCTCTTTCTAAAAAGGTGGTTGATGGTGCGTTAATTCCTTGGGAAATCATTGCACCCTTAAAGATTAATGAATTGACCAAATACCAGATTGAAGGTGTTGATCGGACTCGTTTTGGTACAACCACCTTTCAAATCTCAATGAATAAGGACACCTACGATTCACTTCCTGCTGATCTCAAAAAAGTGATTGATGACAATTCCGGGATTGAATTTGTTAAGGAAGTCGGTAGAGTCTGGACCCGTTCTGAGGATGGCGGTATCAACCTGGCAGTCAAATCCGGTAATGAGCATATCGAGATTGGTGAAGCGGAGTTAGAGAGATTTCGCGCCAAACTGAAGCCAGTGGAGGATCGTTGGATTGCTGAAGTAAACAAGAAAGGCATTGATGGTCGCAAATTGGTTGATGAAGCACGGGCTGCCATAGCTAAACATAGTAATGCAAAATAGATGAACCGGCAAAGAATCAGTTTCATCAATCTGATCCGTAGTTTTATTCGAGTGTGGGCACTATTGGGCGGCTTACTGCTTATTGGCATCGTACTGATGACCGCCTATAGTGCCACCACGAATCTCCTATTCAATGCACCAATAGCAGGTGATTTTGAAGTTGTCGAAATGGGAGTTGCTCTTGCGGTCTTTGCCTTCTTACCCTTTTGCCAACTGACAAATGCCAATGTCAGTGTTGATATCTTCACAATGCGAGCAGGACCACGATTTAGAGTTGTCATGGCCCTGTTTGCTTCATTAATTGCGATCCTCTTTGCGATCCTCCTGTTCTGGAGGATGAGCATGGGGATGTTGGATTATCGTGAATATGAAGAGTATACCGCTATTTTAGGCATCCCCCTCTGGATGGCCTTTCCACCGATCCTCTTCTCATTATTCCTTCTTGCTCTTGCCTCCTTGATCACAGCCGCTGAATCCATCGGTGTGTTGGATCAAGTTGATGACGGCATGAAAACCTAATAAGATATTTTCATATGGATAACAGTTTTATCATTGGCCTTGAAGGCCTGGGTGTTCTTGTCTTATTAATCGCATTTCGTGTGCCCATTGCTTACAGTATGCTGGTCGTGGGGATCGGGGGGGTTGCGATTCTCTCAGGTCCCGCCATCATCCTCTCTCAACTCAAAGACCTGGCTTACGCTCAATTCTCGAGTTACGGTTTGTCTGTTGTTCCCATGTTCATTCTGATGGGCTCCCTCTCCACTCACGCGGGCTTGAGCCGTGATCTTTTTCAGGCTGCCAATACCTGGCTTGGCAGGTTTCGAGGGGGGGTAGCGATGGCGGCAATTGTAGCTTGTGCCGGGTTTGGCTCAGTGTGCGGATCTTCACTTGCCACCGCTTCTACAATGGGGAAGGTAGCGCTACCTGAGTTGAAACGTCTAAATTATTCTCCAGCCCTGGCGACTGGGACGGTCGCGGCGGGGGGGACGCTAGGGATTCTCATTCCCCCTTCTATCGTGCTGGTGATCTATGCGATTATTGTGGAAGCCAACATCGTTACCATGTTTATGGCTGCCTTTCTTCCCGGGCTTTTAGCGGTCCTATTATTCGTTATTACGATCAGCATCTATGTTTGGGTCGTTCCCAGCGCAGGTCCTCCAGCGGAAAAGGCCAGTCGAACTGAGCTTTGGCAGTCCACTGTGACTGTTCTTCCAGTTGTTGGAATTTTTGGCATGGTAATTGGTGGAATCTATGCCGGACTCTTTAACCCCACTCCTGCCGCTGCTGTCGGGGCTTTTCTTGTGGCAGTTTACGGAATAGTACGCCGTAAAATTTCTTGGAACGGTTTTATTGCATCACTGTTGGAAACAGCCAAGACCAGTGGGATGATTTACCTTATCTTGATTGGCGCCGAAACCTTGAAGATTTTCATGTCCCGTGGCCGCGTACCGATGGAAGCGGCAGATCTCATGATATCAAGCGGATTGTCACCTTACTTGCTCCTGTGTTTGCTTCTAATAGCCTTGATCGTCCTGGGATGTTTTATGGATAGTTTATCCATGATCATACTGACGATGCCGTTCTTCTGGCCGGTCATTGAAGGACTCAACTTCGGGATGCCTGATGACATGGTGAAGATTTGGTTCGGCATTATTGCCCTGGTTGTTGTGGAGCTGGGTTTAATCACACCACCGGTAGGGTTGAATGTTTTCGTAATCAATTCTCTATCGGACAACGTCCCGATGAGCGAAACTTTTAAAGGAGTAATGCCGTTTTTTATGGTAGAGTTGCTTCGTATCACACTGATAGTTGTCTTTCCAGCAATTGCACTGACTTTGCCTAGACTGCTCTCCGGGTAAGTTTGTGTAACTGATTGAGTTACGAGTCATCAGGTACTTTTGTGTGAAATTGTTTTCACCCAAATTTCTTAAAGAACAGCATGTAGGCAGGCACTTTTCCTAGAAAGCCTTCTCAAACCCCGGTAATCCATCCATGATTCCCAAACGCACCTGGCCGGGATCCAACTCCCGTCTTTTGATATCTTTGAACAAGTCGCGCCAAATAGCGGTCGATTCCTTATGGCCAGACTGTATTGTCAGCACCGTTCTGTGCCTATTTTCCAAAGGGTTAGGGTTTTTTGCATCATCGGGGTTTATACAAGAATAGATTATGGTAGGAAAGAGAGTGTCAAAATGTGACATTGTGTGATTGGAGGGCTTATTATGCCAAACCTATTCAAGAGTTATTCACATCTAAAACGGATTTGGCAACCGTTTAACGCTGTCGCACGTCTGGCAGTTTTTTTCCAGCAATTGGAACTGTGCAGACCGATCAAAGAAATTAAGTAATGGAATCAATCACAAAAAAAAATAGGGGTAGGCGGATGATCGAAATCAGTTTTAGCGGACGAGGAGGCCAAGGGGTGGTAATGGCCTCGCAAATTCTGGGGTTGGCTTTTTTCAAGGCCGGAAATTACCCCCAATGCTACTCGGTCTTCGGCGGTGAACGGAGAGGGGCGCCATTGGCCAGCTTTTTGCGGGTGGATGACCGGAAAATTTTACTAAAGTGTGAAATCAAGTATCCCAACGAATTTCTCTGTTTTGACGACACTCTTTTTGATCTTCAGGAGGTCCGTTCCCAGTTGGTGCCGGGTGGCAATATTCTCATCAACACACGAAAAAGCCCCGAAGCTTTTTCGGACCTGGCCAAAGATTTCAAGGTGGGAATCATCGACGGGCTGGCCGTATCCCGTGAAATAGGTCTGGGGAACTTTTTCAACACCATTATGGTCGGTGCATACGGTGGTTTTACCGGGCATATCGGCAAGGATCCCATTGTGGCGGCAATCATGGAAATGGCACCCACCGAGCCGGAGCTGAACGCACGCGGTGCCCTAGCCGCTTTCGAGCGCGTTACCATTCTTGAATCAACAAACGGAACAGGAGGAGCCCATGGCTGATCAACCATGTCCGGCATGCATGGATCCGGAAATCATGATTCCCATTTCCCGAGAGACCACTGAAATTTTCAAAACCGGGACCTGGTCGTCGATACGGCCCCGTTTCAGTGAAAAGATCTCCCCCTGCCGTGCGGCCTGTCCCACGGGAAATAATATCGGCGCGGCGGCCCGAGTTTTGGCAGACGGCGATTATGACCGCGCGTTAGCCGCCTTCTTGGAAGAGACCCCTTTGCCGGGTTCCTGTGGAAGGGTCTGCTACCATCCCTGTCAACTCACCTGTAACCGGCGCGACCAAGATGGGTGGGTGAACATCCGTGCTTTGGAGCGGGCAGCGGCGGATTACGGAAAAGCCACACCCACAAAACTGAGTGATGCCGGTAAAGACAAGCCGGTTGCTATCGTGGGATCCGGTCCTGCCGGCCTTTCCTGCGCTTATCACCTGTCCCGTATGGGCCACCCCGTTACCATCTACGAGGCCGCGGATCGGCCAGGTGGATTATTGGCTCGGGGGATTCCCGGTTTTCGACTGCCGGATAAGGTGCTCAAGAAAGATTTGGATCGCATTTGGTCTCTGGGGGTGTCTTTAAAGACCGGCGTGAAAGTAGACAAGGCACAACTGGACGAATTGGCCCAATCCTATGAAGCTCTATTTCTGAGTTCCGGAGCGGACGAGCATCAGGAACTGGGTATTCCGGGTGAGGACCTGGATGGCGTTTTGAGGGGTCTGGCCTTCCTTAGAGACGCCCATAAGCAGGTTCTGGCCAATGGTGCCCATGTATATGTGATCGGCGGCGGAAATACTGCCATTGACGCCTCTCGCATGGCCTTAAGGGCCGGCGCCAAGAGTGTGACCATCCTCTATCGCCGTACCAAAGAACAGATGCCGGCCTTTGGAGATGAGGTCCGTGAAGCGGAAGCAGAAGGTGTCATGATAAAGGAGTTGGTGGCCCCCGTTGCCTTTCTTGGCAGAGACAGATTGGCCGCCATCAAGCTGGTTCCGTTAAAATTGGGGGAACCCGGCATGGACGGACGGCCCGAACCGCTCCCAAAAGGTGCACAGGCAGAGGAGATAGCTTGCGATCTGGTTATTGTGGCTGCTGGACAAAAGGCTGGGGAGACTTTTATGAACGATGATTTGGAATGGAAAGATAACCGCATCGTCGTGGATGGGTGGAGCCGAACCTCCAATGCCAAAATCTTCGCAGGCGGTGATCTGACACCCGCACGGGCGTCGGTGGTGGACGCCATTGCCACCGGTAAACGTGCGGCCCTGGGTATTCATCTATCCGTTTTAGGCAATCTTTATGATGAGAGACTCAAGGCGGTGACTTTGGGAGAGGGTCCGAGCTTTTCTATTACGGCCTGGTTTCAGAGACCAGAGGGATGGCAGCCGGACAAGGTGGCGGTCCCCGATGATCTTACTTTAATGATGATGCCCCCACAGACGCCCCAGAACTTGCCCGAGTCTGATCCTGCCGAGCGAATCCGCTCCAATGAAGAGGTGGTCCAGGGGTTTTCTGCTTTGTCGGCTATAAAGGAGGCGGAACGGTGTCTGGTTTGCGGGACCTGTGTCGGCTGCGATCGTTGCCTCGTTTTCTGCCCGGAAGGATCCGTAATTCCCCCCGAAGAACCCGGCGGTGAATATCTCTATCGTGACGAGTACTGTAAGGGATGTGGGGTCTGTGCCTCGGTATGCCTGCGCGGCGTGATGGAAACAGGAGGAGACCAATGATGAAATTTATCACCGGCAATACCGCTGTGGCGGAAGCCGTGCGTCTGTGCAAGCCCGGTGTGATCGCGGCCTATCCCATTACGCCCCAGACGCCCATTTATGAAAAATTGTCCGACTGGGAAGACAGCGGGCAAATTAATACCAAGATGATGCGTGTGGAAAGTGAACACTCTGCCATGGCGGCTTGTCTGTCCGCATCCTTGACCGGCGTACGAACCTTTACAGCCACCTCTTCCCAGGGGTTGGCCTTGATGCATGAGATGCTCCATTTTGCCTCTGGCCTGCGGACCGGAGTGGTGATGGCTGCCGTCAACCGGACTTTGGCTTCACCCTGGGCTTTCTGGTCGGATCAGACCGACACTTTGTCCCAGAGAGACACAGGCTGGATGCAGGTCTACTGCGAAGACAACCAGGAATCCGCCGATATGATCATCCAGGCTTTCAAAATTGCGGAAGAGGTCATGCTGCCTATGATGGTGATCCTTGAGGCCAATTTTATCAGCCATTTTATGGAACCGGTGGACATTCCCTCTCCTGAAGAAGTTGAGGCCTTCCTACCGCCGGTCAGCCTGCCGCAAAGATTTGATGTGGATAACCCCGGCTATGTTTCGCCCACTGTGACCCAGAAAGAATATGAGAAGTACCGTAAACATAACTCCGATGCCATGGCCCATGCCTTAGATGTCATCGAGCGGGTGGACAGGGAGTTCGAACAGGCCTTTGGCCGCCGCTACGGTTTGTTGGAAACGGTGAACACCGAAGATGCAGATATTGTCCTGGTCACGACCGCCACCATTACTTCGACTGCACGACTGGCTCTTCAACAGCTACGGAAAGAGGGCGTGAAAGTGGGGTTGTGCAAACTTCGGATTTTCCGGCCCTTTCCCGTGGAGGTTATCAAAACCGCCTTAGAGAATGTACCCAGGATTGCAGTTCTGGAGCGGAATATTTCCCAGGGACGTGAAGGTATATTCTGCTCGGAATTGAAATCCGCTCTTATAAATTGCGAAAATTCCCCTAAGATACAGGGTTATATTGCCGGTATCGGCGGTACCAATGTGGATCCGGACCTCATTAAAAAGGTCGTGCGCCATGCCCTTGAGGCAACGGCATATTCGGACGGGCCTATCTGGATGGGAGGTGACGAATGATGAATGAGCTTTATCGACCCACGGAAATCATGAGTCCCGGACAATTGGCCTGCCCGGGCTGCGGTCTGGCCTTGGGCATGCGTCAGGTGATGCGGGCAATGGGAAAGCGCTGTGTCGTTGTCGTAGTTCCCTCCTGTGTGGCGGTTACCACCGGCCCCTATCCCAATTACACGCTGGGTGTACCGGCCTTTCATTCGGCTTTTGAGATCGCCGCACCCACGGCTGCTGGGATCCGCAATGCTCTGATCCAACAGGGCAAGGATGACATCCCGGTGCTGGCATTCGCAGGAGACGGCGGGACCTTTGATATCGGCCTGCAGGCCTTGTCCGGATGCGCGGATCGAAACGAAGATATTATATATGTGTGTATGGACAACGAGGCATATATGAATACCGGCGTCCAAGTATCATCAGCCACTCCCCAGTTTACCTGGACCGGCACATCGCCTTCGGGAAACACCCGTCGAAAGAAGAAGATTATGGAAATCATGGCAGCCCACCGCATGCCCTACGCGGCCACGGCCTCACCTGCATTCCCTGAGGATTTGACTCGAAAGATCAAAAAGGCCAAGGCCATGTGCGGCACCCGTTTCCTGCATGTCCTGGCGCCCTGTAATACGGGGTGGAAAATCAAGGAAGATATGGCGGTCCGGGTTGCCATGCTATCGGTGGAAACCAATGTGTTCCCCCTCTACGAGATCGAAGACGGTGTGAGCTATACTCAGAACTATGAGGCCAAGGGGTTGCCCATCGAGGAATATCTGAAGGTCCAGGGGCGGTACAAACATCTGAAGCCGGAACAGATCGAAATCATGCAGGCCGAAGTGGACCGAAATCTGGATGATCTTAAGGCACGTATCGCACGAAATCCCAACTAGACCCGGGCGTTCTGATATGTCCCGTATTTAGGATCAATCCGGCTATGACCTGACTGTTTTCAAATTGTACTTCGGGCCAATGATCCTCAAACATTACGATAAAGGCCCTCGGGTTCTGTGCGTAGAAGTCCTTGCTCATCGTCATCTCCTTTCATGGGTTGACTCAGAGCTTAGCACATTGTCCGAATTTTGGGGACCACCTCACTTCTGGTTTTTCTTGACAGAAAACCAGGTGATAAGATACCAACCCTTAACTCTGGAGGACACTTTAGCCGTGGAAACCCCTTACTGGAATCCCTACCTGGAAACCCTCGATCCGGAAGCGATCAAGACCATTCAGCTTAAGAAATTTCAAAATATGGTCTCCTGGGCATTTGAACGATCTCCCTACTACCGGGAGATTTATCAGAAGGCGGGCCTTGAACCGGAAGATATCAAGACCTGGGATGATGTCTCAAAAGTCCCTAAAATGGACAAGGCCCGGCTCAAGGAAGGTCAGGAAGGCGATCCTTTTCCCTATGGCCGGCTGCTCTGCCAGCCCATTGAAGAGGTGGCCGAATTCCGCCAAACCAGCGGGACCACGGGAAAGCCGGTTTATCAGGCGGATTCCTGGGCCGACTGGGAATGGTGGTCCGAATCCTGGTGTTACATCCTGTGGTCCCAAGGGTACCGCGCAACAGACCGGGTTTTCTTCCCTTTTGGCTATAACGTGTTCGTGGCTTTCTGGGCAGGACACTATGCGGCTGAAAAACTGGGGTGTGAAGTGGTGCCGGGCGGCGTGCTGGATACGGCATCTCGAGTCCTTAAAATACAGGAACTCCAAGCCACCGCCATGATGGGCACGCCAACCTACCTCCTCAACATGGCGGATGTGGCCCGAAACCGCCTAGGGATAGATCCGGCAAGCCTTCCCATTTCACGCATTACCTGCGCCGGAGAACCGGGTGCTTCCATTCCCGCCACTAAGAAACGACTGGAGGATGCCTGGGGGGCCAAGGTTTTCGACCATGCGGGCGCCACCGAGATCGGCGCCTGGAGCTACGAATGCACCGAACAGCCCGGCGGCCTTCACGTGAACGAAGGCCTGTTTCTGGTGGAAATCGAAGACGTGGATACCGGCGCGTTGATTACGGAACCGGGAAAAAGAGGCAAGATGATCATCACGGCCTTTGACCGGTTTGCGCAACCCTGCATCCGTTTCGATTCCAAGGATATTATTGAATGGCAAAAAGAGCCCTGCCCCTGCGGGCGAACTTACCGGCTCATCAAAGGCGGGGTTCAGGGACGTTCGGATGATATCACCAAGGTCAAGGGCGTGCTGCTGTCACCCTCTGCCATTGAGGAAGTGGTTCGGGGATTTGTCGAGCTTTCTGATGAATATGAAGTCACAGTTGAGCGGATCGGCGATAACGAAAAAATTACGTTAAAAATTGAACTGCTGCCGAGTGCCGAATCCAATGAAAAAGAAATTCTGGCCCGTCTGGCCAATGCATTAAGGCTGAACACGAACCTGGGTTACACCATCGAGGTCCATCCCATGGGATCGCTCCCCCGCTATGAAGTCAAATCCAGAAGATTCAAGGATTTAAGAAAGATCCACTGAAAATGAGGAATATCCATTGGAAACAGAAAAAATAGACAAGATTCGCGAGAGCATGGAAAATCTCTCACAAAACGCTGACACCCTTGCAATCAATGCGGAGGGCTTCCCCGCCATTGTGCAGAATACCCAGCGACTGAAAGCGTGCATCCGCATGATGGAAATGGCCCTGGGACAGGTGACTCTGACATCGGCGGTTCTTGAACCGGTTCCAGGCGGCGTCAATTCTTCCGGCCCCTCATAATTCGCTTACTGCATTGTAAAACCCCCGTCAACAGCATATACCTGACCGGTGATGTAGGAGGCCTCATCCGATGCCAGGAAAACGGCCAGCCCGACGATCTCTTCCGGTTGCCCCAACCTCCCGAGCGGGACTTGATAGGTGGTGTACGCCTTGAGTGCGCTTTCCGGAAACACGCCGAGGGCCGTGTCCGTTTCAATGATCCCCGGGGCGATGGCATTGACCCTGATGCCCATGGGGGCACTCTCCCTTGCAAGTGCCTTGGAAAAGGCGATGACGCCACCCTTTGCGGCCGAATAGGGGACCATGCTCACGGCCCCCACCAGGCCTGATACAGAGGCGATGTTGACGATGGCGCCTATTTTTTTCGGTCGCATGACTGCCATGGCGGCCTGGCTGCAGAGAAAAATGCTCTTGAGATCGAGATCCATGACCTTGTCCCAGTCCTCATCCGTGATCAGGGCGAAAGGCTTGATGGGAAATCCCCCGGCATTGTTGACGAGAACGTCGAGGCGCCCGAATTCTTCGACGGTTTTGGCGACCATTCGTTCCACTTCGGATCGTTCGGTGACGCTGGCCTGTACCGCAATGGCCTGTCTTCCCATGGCCTGCACTTCGCCTACCGCTTCAAGGGCCGCATCTTCGCTCCGGCTGTAGTTTATCACGACCTTGGCGCCTTCCCGCGCCATGGCAAGGGCTATTTGTCTCCCGATACCGCGGCTGCTGCCGGTTACCAGGACTACTTTGTTTTCGAGTCGCATCTATTCCTCCTTGCCGTCGCTCATGGTTCCCACCACATCGCCCACATCGGCCTTTTCGCCTTCGTCAACCATGATGTTCTTTACGGTACCGGTGACCGGTGCGGTGATGTAGAGGGTGATCTTTTCCGTGGAGGCTTCGGCCAGGTCCTGACCCATTTCCACGCCGTCTCCAGGTTTCCGTATCCATGAGACCATTGTCACCTGAAGCGATCCGTCTGCCGTTGAAGGCACTACAATATCGTAATCCATTTTTTTAATTCCTCGGTTGTTTTGATTTATATGAAAAACTTTCCGCTGTACCTGCGGGTGGAGGGTTTTTCAGCATGTTCAATGCGTTGTTCAGGGTTATTTCCCGGAAATCGAACCCGAACACGTTGCCCATGACGTCCTTGATCGTCTCCCGGACCTGTTCGCCGGGGAGTACACGGCTCAGCATTTTCCTCATTGAGGTGACCGGCATTCGCTCGACCCCACACGGGTTGATGAGGCCGAATGGGTGTAGGTCCATATTTACGTTCAGGGAAAATCCGTGGCACGTGTAACCGTGACGTACGGCGATGCCAACCCCGCCGATTTTTTCTTCCCTGCACCAGGCGCCGGGATAACCCTCCTTTTTTTCAGATTTTATTCCGTAGCGGTTCAGTACCGAGATTTGAACGTCTTCGAGGTGGTGAAAATACTGGTTTGCGTTCTGGTCAATATCACCGAGGAAAATGAGTGGGCTGACAATGATCTGCCCCGGGGCGTGAAACGTCACGTCCCCTCCGCGGTTGACATCGATAACCTCGATTCCGAGCTCCTGGAGTTTCTCTTCCGTTGCCAGGATGTTCGAACGGCTTCCGGTCCTTCCGACGGTAAAAACAGGGTTGTTTTCCTGCACGATGACGGTGGTGGGCAGGTCGCCCTCGATACGTTCCGTATACAGGGCCGTTTGAATGTCGAAGGCCGGCTTGTAGGGCATGATCCCAAGGTCGATCCACAGGCCTTTTCGCTTGTCCCGGGGCATTGTGTTCCCTTGAGTTTGCATGGTTTTCAAAATTCTTTCAAGATGCCGCAGGCCGCCTTTTGACGCGGCCTGGAGCATCTATTCTTATTGGCTGCACTTTTGGTACAGCGCCTGCAGATCACCGTTCAGCTGCGCGAAAATGTAGACCGGAGCACATCCGGGGTATTCCGTCACGCTTTTGGCGAGCTTTTTGGCTTCCTCGACCTTATCTTTCGACGGAAAGAGCTTCCAGCAGTCACCGGTGATAAACAGGTGTTTTCCTTCTACCCACTCGGGCTTGAAGTCGGGTACGCCACCGGCCAGGATATAGATTTCGCCGGCCTTTTCGATGAAATCTTTCACATCGACGGTGTTGTTGAAGTTGTCGAGCCCACCTCGGATGTTTGCGAAACAGCCCGGACAGGTCTGCTGTATTACGGCGTTAATTCCGGGAATGAGCCCCACCGGATCGTTCATGGGACGTTTGAAGAAGGTCCTGACGTCTCCCTTTGGGGTGCCCACCACGTCGATCTGGTCCAAGTCCCGCACGCCCAGGCCCTCGGTCGCCGCGATTCTGACGGCCGCTATTTCCACGGACTCAAAGCCCATCACGTAAGCTGTGACCGCGTCTACAGCCACAGTGTCGATGCCGGCGATCATAAGATTCATCTCTATGGGGTTTCCGGCGTGGGGTCCCTGCCCCTCCATGGCGATCAGCGCATCCACAAATGTCAGGTCTGCTTTGCGAATGCGAAGAAGATCCGCGCACTTCTGACCAATGTCGAGTCTGTGTACGTCCTGCTGTTGTCCGTTCGGATGGACGTTGGGGATGATTCCCTGCCAATTCTTGATGCCGAGGGTAACGGTTCCGGCGAGGTGTGTTTTCATCTTCGGCAGGTTGATGACCTTGTCCGCGTCCAGGAGCGGCTTAAAGACTTTTGCCTTGCGAAAAAGGCGGGCCCCCTCGATTTCCACATCCACCACTTCCTCTTCGTCAAAGAAGATGATCCTGTCGGCCCCACCCCGATTGGCTGCGGCTTTCATGCCGGAAGCGTCGAATGCGGGTCGGGCACGGCCCACGTGCTGTCCGAGGGAGGGGTTGTCTCCAACCCAGATCTCGCCGGCTTTGGAGTTTTCCTTGAGCCAGCTGACCATGGCTTCGATCATGCGCGGGTCGACCACGGAAAAGCTCTCAGGCGGCGCCAGGAAGGCCAGATTCGGCTTGATCAGGACGGTTTCTCCTTCCTTGATGATATTGTCGATGCTTCCCACGGAAAGGGCAATAGTCTCAGCTATTTTCTCTTTGAGCAATGCCACGTCTTCGTCATAGCGGACAAATTTTCCGCCTAAAAATTCCGGGTTTCCTTTCAGGGGTCCTGTTTTTACAATCGCTACTTTTGTCTTACTCATGTTAACCTCCTTCGAATAAAGGTTTAAACGGTTGTCGATTACCGGCTGCTGTTGACTAAAACGTCGTTTGCGTACAAGCAGATCTTGTTCTCGGGAAAACTTATCCATGCGTCGTCGGCCGGGATCTCGGTGCCGGGAGGCAGCTTGAGCCGGACAATATCTTCTTCGATTCTCACGGTCGCGATTCGGTAATTTCCGAATTCCTGCACCGTCTCGGTCCGGCCTTTCAGAGCACCGTCGGCGCCGGGGTCCGTGAATGAAACGAACCTGGGCCGGATCCCGAGTTTCAGGTTCGTCCTCTCTTCCGGAACAGAGACCGAAGAGGGCACGGGGAGTGAGCCCCCGGCTGTGTGAAGCTTGTCCCCGTCGAAGTCGCATTTGATGAAATTCATGGACGGAGACCCGATAAAATATCCCACATAGGTCGTTGCGGGCTTCTCGTAAAGTTCCTGGGGTGTGCCGGCCTGGACCACCTCGCCGTTGTTCATGACGACGATGGTGTCGGCAAAGCTCATGGCTTCGTTCTGATCATGGGTCACGTAAACCATGGTCAGACCGTAGCGTTCGTTGATGGTTTTGAGCTTTCTCCTGATATGGAATTTGAGCTGAGGGTCGATGACAGTCAGGGGTTCGTCCAGGAGCAGGGCGGAAACATCACTGCGAACAAGCCCCCGGCCCAGAGAAATCAGCTGTTTTTCGTCGGCCGCCAGCTTACGGGCGGATCTTTTCAGTTTGTCCGAGAGGTTGAGCAGTTCGGCGACTTCACGGACCCGTTTTTTGCGCTCCTTTTCCGGTACCCTCCTGCACTTGAGGGGGAAATCGAGATTTTCTTCCACGGTCATGAGGGTGTAGATCACGGGAAACTGGAAAATCTGGGCGATGTTTCGAGCCGGTGTTGAGTACTCCGTGAAGTTGACCCCGTCGAAGAGTACCCGGCCCTCGCTCGGTCGAACCAGTCCGGAGATGATATTGAGCATCGTGGTCTTGCCGCAACCGGAAGGACCCAGAAGTGCGTAGGTCCCCCCGTCTTCCCACACCATGTTCAGTTTCTTCAGCGCGTAGACAGGGTTTTCAACCGTCGGTTCGTACGTATGGGCAATATTTGAAAGTTCGATCCTGGCCATCCTGGTCTACCTCCCTTGCCCGGACGTTGCAGTGGGAGGACACATGAGTTCCCCATCAACAGAAAAAGCGTATATGCGGTTTTTGTCGATGCCGATCTCGACGGAGCTCCCAATAGGGTGGTGGTGAACCCCGGCCTCGTAGACGATAAAGGAACCGATCCCCCCCCGCATATGGAGGATTGTCTGGGAACCGCTGATTTCGCTGAGTTCAACCTTTCCGGTAATGTCGCCGCCAATGGTCAGGTCGGCGGCCTGTAGACCGAAAAGGTAGGGGCCGTCGGAGAGTCCCTTCAAGTGGTCCGGTACCGGAAACGTTACTTTCCCGCGCAGGCTGAGATCTCCCCCGTTGATCGAGCCTTCCAATATGTTCATGGGCGGGTCGTTGATGATCTCAGCGCAGCGAATGGTGGAAGGAGAGTTGAAAACCTCGAGAGGAGCGCCCTGCTGGATGATGGCCCCTTCGTGCATGACAATCAGTTCATGACCGAGCTGGATGGCCTCTTCGGGTTCAGTGGTGGTGTAGATCACGATGACGTCGTTCTGCCCCTGAAAAATGTTCAAGAACTCTTCTCTGAGCTGCTCTCTTAGCTTGTAGTCCAAATTGACCAGAGGTTCGTCGAGCAACAGGATGGGCGAGCGTTTAACCAGCGCTCGTGCCAGGGCAACCCGCTGCTGTTGACCACCGGAAAGGGTTCGCGGTCGTCGCTTTTCAAGCTGGGAGAGCCCCACTTTAGCAAGGACTTCACGGGCCCGTTTTTTTGCTTCGTTCTTCGGAACGTGCGCGCGTTTGAGTGGGAAGGTCACATTGGCCAGCACGTTCAGATGCGGGTAATTGATGAATTGCTGGTAGACCATGGCCACCCCGCGTTTCCAGACCGGAAGGCCCATAAAGTCTTTTCCGTGCAGGGTCAGTTTCCCCTTCTCGGGGGTCTGGAGACCGGCGATGGTTCTGAGTAGGGTGGTTTTGCCCGACAGGGTCCGACCGAGAACCGTGTAAAGCTTCCCACTGTTGAACTCAAAGCTTACGTCGTCCAGGTGCGGGACGCCGTCGATTCGAATGTCAAAATTTTTCATTAACAACGACACGTTAACATCCTCTCTATCGGATAGCGCCCGCCAGATTGCCGCTGGAAAGAAAGCGTTCGACAACGAAAGCGATAATCACCAATGGCGCGACGGAAACCAAAGCTGAAGCCGAGAGGCTCCACCAGGGCGTCACGGAAGAGTTGAGTGCGACCACTGCTACCGGCAGCAGCTGCGTTTTGGTGAAGGTGAGGGTAAAAGCGAAGAAAAAATCGTTCCACCCGAATATGATGCAAAAAATGCCGCCCACCACGATTCCCGGCAGTGAATTGGGCAGGACGACTCTCAGGAAGGCGCCTACCGGGGTGCATCCGTCAATCATCGCCATTTCATCCATTTCTTTCGGTATGTTATTGAAGAAATCGACCATGACCCATGTGGCGATGGGCAGAAGCAGGGCCACGTAAACTAGAATCAGACCGGGGATTGAGTCGAGAAGCCCTAAAAACTGAAGCATGAGGAAAAAGGGAATCGACAGTACAATGGGAGGCATGATTCTCTGGGAGATGAAAAAGAATGTGATATCGCTGTTCTTGATGAACCCTAATTTGTAGCTGAACCGCGCCAGACCGTAGGCTGCAAGGGTTCCGAGCACCAGACTGATCATGCTGGCGCTCAATGTGACGATGATGCTCGAAATATACGGTTGTACGATGTCGATGCCCCGTCCGCCCGATCTGACCAACACTTTCCACCCTTCGAGGGACGGTTCGTACTGGAGCCAGGGGATGTAGGTTGCACCCCCGGTGACACCATTTGCGGTCTTGAACGAAGTGGTGAGTGCCCAGAGAAAAGGGAGCGCCACAAAAGAAGACCAGAGAAGGATCGCTCCGTATTTGAGTGTGAGGTAGAGGGTTCTCATAGATTAATCCCGTGCTAAGTTACGCGTCAAGATCTTTGCGATGATCGTGAGGCTGATGATCATGATGACAAGGTATGTGATAGACAGTGTTGCCGAGTATCCAATCTGGTAGTCACGCATCCCTCGAATGTAAATGTAGTAACTGCTGGTTTCCGTTGCTGTCCCGGGTCCTCCTGATGTCAGGACATAGATGGTTTCCATGATCTTGGATGCCTCAATGAGTCTGATCATGATCGCTCCAATGGAGATGGGCGCCATCAGGGGGAAGGTGACACTGAAAAATGTCCTGAAAGGCCCTGCGCCGTCAATGGCAGCGGCCATATATGGGTCTCTCGGAAGGGACAGCAGGCCGGCCAGAAGCAGCAGGAACATGAACGGGGTCCACTGCCACGTTTCCACGAGGATGACGCTGACCATGGCCATACCGGCGGTGGAAAGCCAGGTGATCGGCTCGAACCCGAGCAGTTGGACAATGTCGTTGGCCGGGCCCAGGGATTCGTGCAGGATGGTCCGCCAGATAACGGACATAATGACCGGCGTTGTCATCATGGGCACCAGGAAAAGGACACGGACAAATCGTTTCATGATAACGTCGCGCCACACCAGGAGTGCCAAGCCGAAACCGAGCGCGTACTGGAGCAGGACCGAACCCACGGCCATGAAACTGAGCCGTCTGAGTGCTTCCCAGAACCTGCCGTCCGCAAAGAGCCGTGAATAGTTCTGGCCTCCGATCCAGTCGAGTCCGGGCTTGACCACATCCCAGCTTGAAAAGCTGACCCTGATGGTGAACAGAAGCGGAAAGATGATGATTGCGACCAGGACTATGAGCCCGGGAAGGAGAAAAATATGTTTGTGTTTCAGTCGCAGCATAACGCCTCTGAAAACGTCAGGGGGCTTTGCCTTTCAGGAAAAGCCCCCGTTGTGAAATTGTGAACAGGACCGCGGTGGGTCTGCGATCCTGTCCTTGGTCTATGGAAATCAGCGCAGGTTGTCCTCGAGGGCAACCACGTTCTTGTAAGCGTTGCGGACCCGATCTTTACCGATACGTTTCACGATCTGCGTCCATTCTTTTGCAACACCATCAAGCGCCTTCTGGGGGGTTTCTTGACCCGCCATGGCCTTGGAAACGCCAGCTGCAAGAGAGCTCATGAACTGACCGACTCCGGGAACCCTGAGGTCGAAAACGCGGTTCTTGCTCAAATCCATGCTGGACAGGGTTTCCACATAGGTTTCGGCTGTCTTTTTATCCCATCCCAGTTTTTCGACCCAGAAACTGGCGTCGAAGTGCGTTGACCGGTAGGGATTGACGCCAAAACGGCCGATCTGGAGATCATGCTCGGTGTTGGCCTGGTTGCTGAAAAACGCCAGAAAGTCGAACGCCATATCCTTGTTCTTGGACATCTTCGAAACGGCTGATGTCCATCCCCAGCAAATGTAAGGAGCGCGGTTGGGCGGGGAAAACTTGTCCCATTTGCCGGTGTCGCGGTTCCACGCTTCACTGGCGCCCGGCAGCGGCGCTGCTGCGACCTTGTTGCGGATGGGGCTGTCTTTCTGCATGGCCTGAACAAAGGCGTCGTCCCAGCTGTAGCTCATGAGGACCTGGCCACCACCGAAGGAGAAAATTTCATCACCAAGACCGAAATTGCTTCCCCCTGGGGGAAAGGCTTTTTGCGCATCCACGAAAAGCTCGAGTCCGCGCACCCATCCCGGCGTGTTGATCAGGGGTTTCATGGTTTTCAGATCAAAGAAGAAGCCGCCTTTGACATTCGGGTTCTTCGCGAACGGGGCTGCCCTGCTGATGAAGGCCGAGAACATGAGGTCGTCGCGTTTGGCAACTTCGGCGGTCCCAAAGTTCTTCTTTCCATTGCCACTCCAATCCCAGCCGGAAAAGTACTTGGCAACTGCGTTGTACTCTTCCCATGTCTGCGGGACCCGGAGATCTTTTCCCGTATCTTTCTTATAGCGGGCCTGCATCTTGGGATCACCGAAAATGTCGGAACGGTATTTCAGATAGTGACGGTCACCGTCCACCGGGAACTGGATCATCGTGTCGCCCCATTTGGCAACATCCTGGTAGTTGAGGGTCACTTCTTTCATGGCGCCGCTGTCCAGATACTTTTGGGGAACCGGGGCCAGGTAGTTGTTCAGGTCACCGATCCAGAGTGAGCCGTAAAAGAGAACATCGTAAGCGTCCTGTTTGGTCTGGAAGGGGATCATGATCCTCTGGAACAGATCACCGAAAGGGACATGAACCACGTTGACCTTTGCGCCGGTCAGTTCTTCGAACTGCTTGGCGTGCAAAGCGGTGGGTTCGCCCATGACCGGAACCGCATGGGTGATAATGTTGAGGGTTCTGCCGGAATAATCCTTGGCATCGATGGACTCGTAGGAACCGATTCCCGGGACATCTTTTTCAATGCCGTACTTTGAATAGTCGGCTGCCTGGGCCGAGAATCCGCCTGCGACCAGAAAAATGGTCAAAATCAAAGCTGCAAAATACCGTTTCATGTCTCCTCCTGTTTAAAAAAAAGGTTTTGATTTATGGAATTAAGACCGTGCGGCCTTTATTCCTCCTATCCTTAAGGTCCCGAAGGGCCTTGTTGGCGTTGCTTAACGAGTATTCTCGGGTGGTCAGGGTGACAAGCCCACGATCGACCATGGTGAGCAGTTCTTTCAAATCGGAAAAGGTCCCTCCGAGAACGCCTACGATGGTTTTTTCGGACCGGATCAGCTCGAGGGTCGATATGGTCAACTTTCCCCCATAGCCGACGAGGTAATAGTAGCCGCTCCTTCTGGTAACAAACAGACCTTTGTTGACGGAGTTGTTTCCCCCCACAAAGTCGATGACGGTTTCCACTCCCTTTCCGCCGGTCAGTGCAAGGATTTTTTCAGTGTAGTGTTCGTCGGCAATAAAGGTGTAGTGGGCGCCCACGGATCGCGCCAGGTCCAGAGCGGTCTCGGATTTGTCCACTACAATGATTTCGGTGGAACTGAGCGCTCTGAGGATCTGAATGCAGAGATGTCCGAGGCCTCCGGCGCCGATCACGAGGGTGTAGTGGCCCGGCGCCAGGTGCTTCGAGGCCCTGCGCGCCACGTTGTATGCCGTCAGGCCCGCGTCGGCCAGCGGGGCCATGTCCATTGGGGAGAGATGGGATGGCAGCTTCAGAAGCATGCTCTCTTCAGCGAGCATGTATTCCGCAAATCCCCCGTTACGGTTGAAGCCGGGGTAAAGCCCGCGCTTTCTGGAACTATGATTTCCGGTCGCTTCGGAAGCCTCCAAGCCTCCGGCGCCCGTGGGGTGCAGAATGACCGGGTCTCCAACCTGCACTGATTCGACAACCCCCCCGATTTCCTCCACCCAGCCGGCATTTTCGTGTCCCAGAATAATCGGTAACTTGATTCGCATGTGATTGCACCACAAACCTTTGATCAGCTTCAGGTCCGTTCCGCACACCCCGGCCCCGCCGATCCTGACGATGACATCGGTCGGTTCTTCGATAACAGGTTCCGGCACATCCTCGTACGACAGCCAGTCCGGGTCGTTCAAAGATTCATCGAATTGGTGCAACAATGCGGCCTTCATGTTCTTTTAACCGAGAGTCCTTTGTTTTTGTTTCAAAAAAAACAAAACTGTTTTTGGAAAGATAACCCCAGCATGGAGAGCAAATTACATGCCAGTGTCGAGGTGACGGGCCGATGCCCTATAAAAACAAAAGGTTATTGACAAGATACAGGGTGATGTACCAGTATGATGGGATGTGGTTGTTGGAAAAATGAACAGGTTGATGTTCTCGATTGTTCCCAAAATGAACAGATTTTGTCCGCTGGGAATTGAATTACAAGGTAGGAATCAATGAAGGAAAACCCTCGTGCCCTGCTGGCCCGCAACGGGTCGGTGCCCCGGGAATATTTCAATGGAGAAATCCGTACGTCCTGGGAACGGTGTTTCCACATCGGTCTTGATCCGTTTGGAATACCCAATCCAGTCAGGATCGGCGATTTGGAACTGAAAACGCTGAAGGAGAAAAACGATCTTGTCAAACGTCTGGCGAGGATCGAGATGGAAAACCTCCACAGGCAGATTGCCGGTTCCAATTTCACCATCATTTTCGCGAACGATGAAGGCATCATTCTTGACAGCATCGTCGATTTCTCCACCACGAGACAGGACGAGAGGAGGATCTCTCCAGGATACATCTGGAGTGAAGAAAACAACGGCACCAACGCTCTGGGTCTGGTCGCCGCCATCCGAAAACCGATAATTGTGCACGGGGACGAACATTATTTCATGGCGCACGCGGGACTCACCTGCGCAGCAGCTCCCATTTATGGCCTCGATGGCGAAACCGTCGGGATCATCGATGCCACTTCGGACTGCCGCTCCAGGCAGAGGCATACCCTCGCTCTGGTGGAGATGTCTTGTGTCACCATCGAAAAGGGCCTTTTCAGGGCAAGGCACAAAAACCATTTTGTCTTTGAGATTCACAATCGCCGGGAATTCTTAGGGACCTTGCAGTCGGCCATGATCGCTTTGGACGGGAACGGTTTTCTGGTGGAAGCCAGTCGCCAGGCACGCTTTTTTCTACAGGGGATTTCCCTGACAGCGAGAATCCATTTTGACGAAATATTCAAAACGTCACTGAAAGAGTTCCTCGGGCAGCTCCAGGGCGGCCGAACCATCAACATTACCGACCGGGAAGGGAGTTCCTTCGCAGCAAGGCCATGCAACCATTTTGCTAGGAAGGAGGCCGTGAGAAGGGTTCCGGAACGCGTCTCCGACCATTTGAGGGAAGAAGTGAAGATGGTGTGGGAGGATCCGGCCGTCAGGTCTGCGATGCACCTGGTCAAGGGGGCCGTGGAGCTGAAAGTGCCGGTCTTGATTCGGGGGGAGACAGGGACCGGGAAGGAACTGATGGCCAGATACGCCCACTCCATCAGTGGCCGTAACGGTAACTTCGTACCGGTTAACTGCGCGGCCCTTCCGGAAAATCTTTTCGAATCGGAGTTGTTCGGGTACCGGGACGGAGCGTTCACCGGGTCCAGCAAAGGGGGTTCCTCCGGCCTTGTCACGCAGGCACGGGGCGGCACGCTTTTTCTGGACGAAATCGGCGCCATGCCGCTCCAGGTGCAGGTGAAATTGCTGCGGTTTCTGGATAGGATGGAGATCCGGCCGGTGGGGGGAACGCGGGAAATCAAGGTGGATATCCAGCTGATTTCGGCCACCAACGCAGAACTTACCGGCGCCGAGAGCGACGGTTTCAGAAAGGATCTTCTCTACCGCCTCAATACTATGGAAGTCCGTATCCCTCCGCTGAGAGAGCGGAGCGATCTCCAAAACATCGTTGATTCTGTTGTAAAGGGTTTTGGTAAAGAACTGATCCTGGAACCCGGTGCCATGGCGCTTCTGGAGGTCTACAGCTGGCCGGGAAACATCCGGGAATTGAAAGGCCTCCTGACGCGCCTGCTCATCTCCTGCCCGGACCGGAAGGTTCTTGACGAAGATATTCAGAAGCTTCTTTCCGCCCAAGATACCCAACTGGTTTCTGAGCAGTCGAAAAACCTGGCTGATCACGAACGTGAGATTATTCTAGCGGCCTACGAACGGCACCAGGGAAACATATCTGCCGTGTCGAGGGATCTCGGAATTTCCAGAAACAAGGTCTACAAGAAACTGAAAGAAGGCCGTCACATAGGGTAGACGGGAGGTCAAACATAGCCCGGTATCATTATCCCAATTTCAAGACAAAGCCTCCGACCCGTTTTTCCACCTGGTCCCGAACGTTTCGCATGAAATCAATAGACTCCTTTGCAGGGTCCGGCAAATCCCAGTCCTCGGTGACGGCACCGGGAAAAGTGGGGCACGTGACCTCACACCCCATGAACACCACGGCATCCGGTTGCCAGGCATCGGGCAGATCTGAAATGGCGGACGGCTTCAAATAGGCCATATCAATCCCCTTTTCCGCCATCACTGTCTCCATCATGGGGTTCACTTTCTCTGCCGGGGCATTCCCGGCACTTTCAACTTCAAACCGGTCGCCGGCCATTTGCCGAGCAAAGGCCGCGGCCATCTGGCTTCGGCAGGCATTTTCACGGCAAACAAAAAGAACCTTTTTCCGGTTCAAGAAAGACACTGACAATTCCTTTGCCTTCGCGCTGGCTTCTGCCAGCGCCGTGGGGTGCGCGCCCATATCACCCATTTTTTCCACTTTCCGATACCCCAGCTTTCCTTCAAAGCCGGCACCTACGGCATCGAAGAAATATTTGGCCGTCAGGTTTGTGCCGTCAAACAGGTTCTTCCCTTTTGTGGCACCGACAGCCAATAAAAAACCTTTTCGCCATTTTCGCCTCGGATCTTCCAGACCCAGTGCATATTTCCTGGACCAAAGTGCCTGGGATCGATCAATAAAAGCTTTCAACTGTGCAGTCGGTCCATAAAAATAGATAGGCGTGGCCAATACCACCAGGTCCGCCTTTCGCAAAAGGGGATAAGCTGCCTGCATGTCATCATCCTGAGGACAGTACCCTTTCCTCTCACAGGCGCCACACCCCAGGCATGGCATTACTTTCATTTGGGTCGCATCCAGAGTGTTTACACGCCCCCCAAGTCTTTCCACCTCATTTAGAAACGCAGACAAAAGAATACCGGTATTTCCCTTTGCACGCGGACTACCCTGTAAACCGAGGACAAACATATAGAATTCCTTCCCAGGTAAATTATTTTTAGTTCAGATGCTGATTTTCAAAACGAAGGGGGTCGGCTTTCGGGAACGTACTCATGGGGAATTTTCCCCTCGTTCCATTCCTTGGAAACATAAAAATTGCAGTAACAGCTTCCGTATTTCTCAACATCCGCCTCCCTGTATTTGCAGGGGCACATGATATCCTTGTCCTTTTCCCGATCTCCAGCAGCCAGTCTGCACGGGCAACACATGTAGCCATAACGGTTTTTGTTGTCCATAAGCCCTTGAATCAGATCAAAAACCATCTTTTTATCATTGCTGAAGTAAAACCCTTTCGGTTCCTGCACTTTTTTTAACAGCGCATAAAGCTTCTCAACTTCACTCATAACCCCAACGCCTCCTTGATTTCATCTTCTTTATATCCGACAATGACCGTGTTTCCGATAATGATTGTGGGGAATGAGCAGTTTGGATTCCATTTTTTGACATCTTCCAGGATTGCGGCTCTTTCATCACCATGAAATAAATCCACATCGGTAAAATCATATTTTACCTTGCATTCATTCAAAAACGTCTTGGTTGATTTACAGTGACCGCAAGTACTGAGTGTATAGATTTTTACTGAATCAGCCATTGAGACCCTCTCCTTTTTTCCTCTTCCATGCCAGATATTCTCCGTGGGTAAATGCTGTACCCAACCCGGAAAATGATGCCTTATGCTCGTCTTTCCTGCAGATACGGCATCGGGTTTCACCGCACATCTGGCATTGAAGACAATCAGAGCAACCCTTTTTTCTGTTAGGAACTATGGGTAAGTTCAAAAAATTCGTCATCTCTCAAAAAAATGGCGCCTAATCTCCCTGCTCCGCCATATAATCATCATACATGGTTTCAAGGGCAAGTTTATGTTTGGCTTCTTCCTGGCATAACATCTTGAAAACATTTTTAAATTCTTCTTTATCCGCCTTTTCTAACAGTTCATTATAAAGTTTCAGGGCTTTCTCTTCCCGCTTCATGGCCAGTCTGAGGAGATCCGCATAATCCATATCTTTTGGGTCATCCACATCCACCAGATAGTTACTCCTCTTGATATCGGGGATCCATTCAAATTTATAATCCGCCAATTTGTTCTCGGCTTTCCCTAAATTTTCAAGCATATCATAGTGATTCTGTTCTTCCCCGGCAAAGCCCTCCAAGGTTTCTCTGGCGCCCGAAAAAACAGCATTTTTTGCCAGACCTGAATAAAAATCAACGGCTTCTTTCTCTTTGTCCATGGCAAAAAGAACAATTTCTTCAAATGATGTAAAAGACATATGTTTCTCCGATTTTCAAAAAAGGGTTTAGTTCAAAAGCGAATTCAAGTGCGATTCGATCTCCCCTTTAGGGAGGGCGCCCACCAGGTTATTGACAAGCTCGCCATTCTTGAACAGAAGCATCGTCGGAATGCTCTTGATAGAATACCGGGAGGCGGTTTGTGGGTTTTTATCCACATTCAGTTTGGCAATCTTGACACGTCCTGCATATTCAGCTGCCAGCTGTTCCATTACAGGACCCACCGTACGGCAGGGCCCGCACCATGGGGCCCAGCAATCAACCAGGACAGGCCCGGGAAAAGCAAGGATTTCCTGCTGAAATGTCATGTCCGTAACGTCAACGGGTCTATCCGTAACCGAACCGGTCGACAATGGTGCCCTACATTTTCCGCAGACCGGTTTTTCTCCCATTCGATCTTTGGGAACCCTGTTTTTGGCGCCGCATTGGTGACACTTCAAAATGATGCTTTCCCCGTTCATGATCCGTCCTTTTTTCTAACCGCTATTCCGGCTCGAACTGGTCTTTTTCTGCGCCGCAAACCGGACAGGTCCAGTCATCGGGAAGATCAGCAAATGCGGTTCCTGCGGCCACGCCATTATCCGGATCCCCTTCTTCAGGATCGTAAACATATCCACATACCGAACAAACATATTTTTCCATATAATTCATCTCCTAAATCTATTCCATTAGAGTTTTTGGGCAATGTCCTTACCATAGCCCTGTGCCATTTCAATCCCGCCACCCAGCAAAGCGGATTTGAGCATTAAAGGACCGCTGACCATATCCATTTTGAGGACGTTTTTCATGGTGTCAAAGATCCTTCCCGGGGCCTCCCCGCTCCATCCGAACGCGCCGAAAGAACCTCCAACCTTGCCTTCCAGTCCGGTCTTATCCCCCAGAAACAGCATGGTTTTCATGGCCTGCATCATTTCACCGTGGTAAGTTGCTGATCCGAAAATATAAGCGTCATAGCCTTCCAGCCCATCAACCTTTTTCACCTTGGTGGCATTGACAACCGATGCTTCCGAACCTTGAATGCGAATCCCTTCGGCAATCAAATCTGCGATTCTTTTTGTTTCATTGGATCTGCTGGCATACACAACAAGTGCTTTTCCCATCAAAAACCTCCTCGCTTATTCTTCCTCCACAACGACTTCACCCTTATGTTTGGTTCCACACAGGGGGCACAGGATATCAATCTCATTCTCGTCGCCGATGAATTTTTCCCTTAACTTTTCCGGCCCCAGAAAACTCACATCCCCGCAGGCACACTGAGGGCATTCAGCTCTCACCCGGTACTTTTTTTTGGACATGTAATCCTCCCTGATTTTCGTCTAAAGTCTTGGATCCTGACCGGTATTTCCACAGTCAGGAATATAACATGTGGTATCAACAAACTCACATTTTTTATCACAAGACGGACATTTTTCCGGCGGCGCATCCGACTTAACATTGTAACCGCATTCCTTGCATTTCCAGTCTCCCATTGTAACACCCCCTTTCACAGGTTCTCAAACTCACCCATCATTCTTTAAACACTTAATTCTTCTTATAAAAAAACTAAATTTTGTTATTGAAAAGCATGTTTCGTGCCAAAATGAAATAAATAATTCGCGAAAGACCAAAAGATGTTGATCATCAGATGTTTAAGGCACACGCCAAAAAAAAGACTTCCGAAAGAATGAAGGCACCAGACAAAACATTATGATACAAGACCGTCTCACAAAAAAAGAACCATCATAACAAGTTGATATCTTAATTGCCCAAGCGTAAAGTTGTCTCATATTAGCTTTTGAATCAAAACTGTCTCATGAAACACCTTATGCAAGCCACCGATCTTAATACCACTACCACTTACCCGCCCCAAGGCATTTGCGCGTATGTGTCCGTGAGTTTATCCCGAAATTCCTTAAAAAATTTTTCGTGGGCTTTTTCCCATGCCGCCAGCATCTTCAGGGCCTTTGAAGCAGGGCCATCCACTTCAACAATTTGTTTGAACGCTGTTACCGCAGCACCCACACCCATCCGTTCCAGCGATGTCTGGAAAAAACTCATGCCGCTTTTTCCTGGTTCAGTGCATACTCAAAAATCTTGATCAGGTTTTGATCGTGTTCCATTGTCAATACTACCACACATATGGTACAGTATAGAATAATTATATCTACAGGGCAACCCGTTTAACCAAAGTTGCCCTTATTCTGCAAGACCTCCTCAAGGAGACTCAAGCAACATGAAATTCGCCACGTTCAACGCCAACTCCATACGCGCCAGGCTCCCTATTTTACTGGATTGGCTGGAGCGAGAGAGCCCGGATATTTTATGCCTTCAGGAAACCAAAGTACAGGACCAGGACTTTCCATTGGAACCCTTTGGGCAGTGCGGATACCATGCGGCCTTTAGAGGCCAGAAATCCTACAACGGTGTTGCCATTCTCAGCAGATCACCGCTACAAGACCTGAAACTGGACCTCTTTGAAAACGGTGATGAACAGGCGCGATTCATCAGCGGCGCCATTGACGGCATCTCGATCGTCAACGTCTATGTTCCCCAGGGCTTTCAGGTGGATTCGGACAAATTCCAGTATAAACTGAGGTGGCTTCAAACGCTCTATGATCATATTTCCAACCGTTACGATGCCGGTTCCCCCCTGCTGGTGGCTGGCGATTTCAACGTAGCCCTGGAAGACCGGGATGTCTATGATCCCGATGGGTTCAGGGGAGGCGTGGGGTTTCACCCTGAGGAACAGGCGTTGATGGAAAAGTTCTTCCAATGGGGGTTGGTGGATATCTTTCGAAAACATACACCAGACCCCGATCATTACACCTTCTGGGATTACAGAATTCCCAATGGCTTGAAACGAAACATGGGCTGGCGCATCGATTATATCATGGGAACAGCTCCTCTCGCTGAAAAATCAAACGCCATCTGGATCGACACCCATGCTCGCGGGCTGAAAAAACCGTCGGATCATACTTTTCTGGTCACATCTCTGAATCTTTAGATCTCAATTTTCAAAAAGCACCGCATATTTACCATATCCTTCCTTCACCAGATCCCCTTCGGGAACGAAACGAAGGGCCGCAGAATTCAAACAGTAACGACGGCCGGTGGGCGGCGGTCCGTCTGCAAACACATGGCCTAAATGGGAATCCCCATAGCGGCTTCTGACTTCGGTCCTTACAGAAAACAGACTCCGGTCTTCATTTTCAACAATATTTTCCGACGCCAGGGGTTTGGTGAAACTGGGCCAACCCGTCCCCGAATCATATTTGTCGAGGGAGCTGAAAAGAGGCTCTCCCGAAACCACATCAACATATATTCCCCGCTCTTTGTTATTCCAGTATGCATTATCGAAGGGCGGTTCCGTGCCGTCTTTCCGGGTCACCCCGTATTGTAGCGGCGTCAGTCTCTTTTTGAGGTCGTCATCGGGCTTTTTCCGGTACGCCGCCCACCCGGATGCCGGCTTTTTCTCTTTGGTTTTTCCCTTCCAAATTCGCGCCAGGTACGGGTCGCGACCGGAGCCGATTCTGTATTGCCGGTAACCCATGGGGTTTTTTTTGTGGTAATCCTGGTGATACGCTTCCGCTTCATAAAAACCGGAAAATTCCCTGACCTCCGTCGCAACGGGCTTATCATAGGTCCCGGATTGGTTTAGCCGATCCCTGGACTTAGAAGCCGCCAGCTTTTGTGCTTCGGAATGGTAAAAAATGGCGGTTTTGTATTGTTCCCCCCGATCAACGAATTGACCGCCCGGATCTGTGGGATCAATCTGTCGCCAGAACAGTTCCAGGATTTCCGAATAGCGCGTTCGAGAGGGATCAAAGGTGATCTGAACGGCTTCCACATGACCGCTCTTACCCGAAACCACATCGACGTAGGAGGGGTTTTCCATGTGCCCCCCGGTATAGCCCGACTTCACTTCCAATACACCGTCGAGGTTTTCAAAGGGATGCACCATGCACCAGAAGCAACCGCCCGCAAGCGTCGCCTTTTCAACAGGGGTTTTTGCATCTGAACCCGTCGGCGCAACCATGAGTGCGGGTAACAAAGAAAACAAAAGGGCTCCTTTTCCAAACATTTCAGATTCCTTTCCGATTCAACACCGATTTGACGATACCCAAGGATACCACATAAAGAACCTGGGATGAGGCATTGAGGCCCAACAGTCTCGACGCCTCCCCATCATAAAAAGCGCCGATACCGCAGCAACCCAAGCCCAGGGCCGAGGCGGCCAGGTAAAGCCGCTCGCCCAAAAGGCCCGCGGTCATCATGGCGTATCGATATCCCCTCGGGCCCCATGATCTTTCCAGTAACGCCATGTTGGTCATGAACACGAAATGAAGGGAGGCGCTTCCCATCCATTCCTGATCCAAGCAGATATGGGACATGGCATCTGTCAAAGCGCCGGGCTTTACGAAACCTAAACCCTCCGTTTCTTCATCCATCACATAGAATCCGTCCCTGAGGGATTCTACACCGTTTGTCAAAAACCCGGTACAAACAGTGTGAGCATACCGATCCATGCCGCCGAAATCCATAGGGGTGATACCCTTGAGCAATGCATGCAAATGAGAAACGGGCAGGGTTTCGGCCACAAAATTTCTGCTGGATCTTCTACGGAAAACAGCTTCCGGGTATGGTAAACCTTGCTCAGACGCCGACGTGGAAGGAACCAAAACCCGGACTTCAGGAATGATCCCCAAAGAATTGCACACATTCAGACCCGTTTTGCCTGACATCATGTCGTATCCGGCAGTGTGAACCACCCGCACCTCAGGCATATCCACTTCACGAGCGGAGACCCGACTGGCCTTTTTCACCGTATCCGGCAAATCTTCAATGGCTCGGGAATCATATGCCCTGGGGGAATCAAGTTTTCCCTTCAACCGACACACGGCAAGGGCGACTTCTCGACTTTCATCCAGACCCAGCAGATGGTTGATGGCGTTATCGTCAAAATCAAAGTTAGTTTCAAATGGGTATTTCAGTGCCTTGAGGGACAGGGAAAGGTTTTCAAGCACGTGCCCCGTATCCAGCAAATGGTAGCGGTACGAACGATTCCCGTATTTCCACGCACTCCTGAAAAAAATGGACGTCAGAAAGAAAGTGAGTGGTGCGCCGTCAGCCGCCTCTGAGAGATGGCCATCACGGAGCTTTACCAGAGTGTGATCTGAAATGGAAAAATGATAGAGTCCGGGATCCAGATCCTTTACACCACTAGAAAGCACATATATTTCCGTGGGATAAAGGGCGCCTGCCGAAGCAGCGCTTCGATAATAGAACATTCCGTTGGGATGACGTGTTTGGGAGGTTAACGTATACGTCAACAGCAGGATTCTGGAGAGCTTCTCCAGATCAAAAACCGCCAGATCAAAAACCTCTTGGCTAACAGGGTCCTTAAGGGGCGTTTCATAAAGATCAAAAAGGTCCTCACAGGGAAGCGGCATCTCACGGGGCATGGAAACCGTTTCCCGGCCGTCATAACGTTTAAAGACATCCGGCTGGTTCTGCCAATCCAGAAAATGGCCGCCCATTTTTGACCGCTCGTATCGGGTCTTTTCGTGATATAAACCGGCAGTCCGGCTCATGCCGTCCTCGCTTTCAGGGTTCCGGGTATTCATTTGGTTCCCATGATAAGCTTTATGTTTTGACCGAAAACCGTTTCTCTCTAAAATGCATTTTTGCCCTTTGGCACCTGGGGCAGGTGAGCTGGTCGGGAAGCGCCTCAAACGGAACCCCAGATTCTACACCTGCTTCTTTGCATCCCTTTTCCGGTTCATAACCATAACCGCATGGGCACTGGTAAACGTGAACCTTTCTATAATTTTCTTTTGCCATAACCTATCCTACCTCCCTTGGTGAAACTCAGAGATCGCTGAAAAAACCTCACACTTTCCCATGTCAACCCGGGTATGTCCAATGAACATGCTACACCTTATAAAGCGATAATGCAGTTTGCGTGCCAGAACATACAACAGAGACCCGGAATACAGATAACCATCGATTTATCAATTGGTTATGCCAATACATCGACCTCACGCACAACAAAGTGCCGCCTGAAAAACCTGGGTTTTGAGACAAAAGTGTCACAGGATACTAAGGCGGTAAGATGCAGTTTTAAGTTTAAAGTTTTAAGTTTTTGGTTTTTCAGTCAATGAGCGTCTTGTTTTTCATGATAGAAAGCCGGGAAATATGGATCATGGCCGGGTTCATTTTCGGCATGATCGAGCCGGTCATCCTTCATGCCTTTCTGTAACATTGCCGCTGGTTGTCTCCAAAAGCGTCTCCGCTCCATTGGAAGAGATGGGAACGGAATCTTGGAAGCCAATTGTTCTTGACATAAAGGATCTTTTATCATTACATCAGTTGCAGGTATTTTCACCAAACCTTCAACCTCGATGCAGGAGGTTACCCGATGAAAGAAAGCTTCAAATTGTATATGCGCTGCTCCTGATAGACATCGTTTATCTGTTGGGGTTTAAAAACTCTTCCATACAAAGCCAAATCCATCGTGATGTGGGGACTAAAAGCCATGGGTTCCAAAATTCTCCATTGACCTTATTCAAGGGTATATTTTCTTTCCGAAAGATAACCAGGTTACCGAATGAGGCGTCATTAAGGAGATCTTTTCACGACATCTTCGGCAAAGGAGGTCGTTAATGGGCATTATTACAATCGCCAGGGGTACATATAGCTATGGGCAGGAAATTGCTGAAAAGGTAGCGCAAGAATTAGGATGGGAATGCATCTCCCGGGAAGTTATTCTGGAAACCTCTGAAGAATACAACATCCCAGAGATAAAGCTAACGCGAGCTTTTGAGAATGCCCCCTCTATTTTAGATCGATTTACGCATGGAAAGAAAAAATACATTGCTTATGTTCGGGCTATTCTCTTGCAGCATCTAAAAAAGGGAAATGTAGTTTATCATGGATTTGCAGGTCACTTTTTCGTTGAGGGTATATCCCACGTCCTGAAGATATTGATTACTGCCAATATGGAGGATCGAATTTCCCTTGTGAAAGAACGGGACAATATTTCGAGAAAAGAGGCTGCTCTCTTGATCAACAGGCTTGACGATCAGAGAAGAAGATGGGGAAAAACCCTGTATGGGATTGAACCGTGGGATCCTTGTCTCTACGATTTGACGTTCCATATCGACAGGATTACAGTAGAGGATGCCGTGGAGACAATATGCCGGGTTTCAAGGCTAAAGCAATTCCAAATAACTCCCGAGTCTGAAAAAACAATGGATGACCGGTTTCTCGCCGTTAAGGTCGAAAACCTTCTCATCGATGTAAAGCCAAAAGTGGATGTAAATATCGATAACAAATTCGTTTATCTAAGACCTGCACTTCCCATAAACGAAGAATCCGAGATAGTGAGCAAAATGGGAGAAATCATGAAAACAATTCCGGGTATTCGAGGAATTGAAGTGGTTTCATAGCGACCATACGCCCGCCATCAAAAGCAGATGGAAAATGATCATCTACCAGGTTTGTCAATGGCCTCACCCCTTTCTTGTATGAATTCCAAAAAACTTTCCCTTTTCGGCAATTCCAATTGAATGTCGTCCAAATTTTCAGGGATGGGAAGCTGGCCATACGTGTGACACGCCGCCACAGCCGCGTGAATATGTTCCGGTGGGGTTTCCGAGGGAATGTGGTTGAGGTGGATCATGCAGCGCCCGTCTCTGGCCATCTTATCGATGTAAAGCTTGAGGCGCTCCACAATTGCCTCTATGGGTCCATTCCGAAGGAGTTTTGCATCCACGCCCGCGGTTACAGACGCATTATGCTTATTGGCGAATGCCTTTACCCGTCCGGGCCCGACTTCATAAAGGTCCGGATCCAATACGCTCAAAGAACCGGGGCTGCATTGAAGCTTTTGCAGAAAGAACCGTTCAGGATCATTGGTTTGCGCATCCCCCCAGTTCCCCCGTGTCAGCAGCCGGTCGCCCAGTCTATCCCGCAGCCTCTCAGTGTATGCGACAACATATTCGTCCATCATATCCAGTGTGATCATTGGAGGAGAAGCCCAGGCATCGCGTCCGTCTAAGATCAGTTCGGGGTTGCCGATCTCGCTTCGCATCGTTTCTACAAAGGGCGCAATCACGTCATCGCACAGAAATTGGAAAAGGCGATGAACAAAACCAGGGGTTTCGGCCATATCACAGATGAGATTTTCATACCCCCTTATGTTGACGGCCAAACTAAAGGGAGAGGTGAAATAGATCCGTTCAAGTTTACCCGTCATCTCCAGGTAATATTTATTCACCTCCAGGAGCCAGGGCATTCGGCCTGATTTATAGGGGTCGGGGGGGGTGATACGATCCAGGTCTGAAGGTGATTTGATCAACGGTTTGGTGCGGTCCACATCGGGTATTCCGTCGGGAGGATAAACAACCGTTTGCCCCAGGGCCTCGGCCTCGATGTTGTAAACGTCCCAAAAATTAATCGGCGTATCGAATCCATAGTATTCTGTAGCCAAGAGCTGTACGCGCGCGAAGGTGAGGGCATCGGTAAAAAAGCGCTTGGATGAAACGTCGGCCAAACGGGCTGAATGGTCGTTACTTTGAGCACCGATTATAATGTGAGTGGTTTCTGTGGATTTTTTCATGTTCCCTCGATTACCCCTCCAACGGATAAGAAATCGCTTTTTTAGGCAAAATCTATGTAAATCACGGCTTGCGTGTCAAGCTAAATTCGATCGCGAATATGCGGTTCTTGGCCTGGGAGGACTGTAACGGACAAAAGAGCACATCAAAGCCAACACCGAAGTCCTCAATGCCATCGAGCCTGACTTTGTGAGACTCCGACCCTGGTCCCGAAGGTCAATACGCTCCTGCTGCACCAGATGGGTAAGGGCCTCTCAAAAAATTTCCAAGCCCCCAACTCCCGCGAACGCGGGTGTGGGGGTAGATGCCGACTGCCCCATATCAGGCATTTTCCAATTCCCTCCGGTCCGCCATGTCCAAAAGGATTCTGTCGCGGGCTTTGTCGATACCGAGCGCCTTTCGTTTCTTGTCAATATGCGCAATCATCATTTTCGCCATTTCGCGGGGATCAGGAGAAAAGCCCCACTTGCCAAGACCCTCTTCCTCTAATCCGTCAAAGAGAAGATCATGGAATTTTGTATTTTCAACAATCGGGAACGTCACGCCGAATACCGTGTACACCCCTGATGCCACAAAGTATTGACCGATTGCAATTGCCTTTTCACTCATCCATTCAGGCGCTGCACCTGCGGCTGGAAGATCGGCGATAGAGTCCCCCAGCCCACCCACGCGAACCATTTCTGAAGCCGCAATGAGTATCCTGCTGTTGTCAACACAGGAGCCCAAGCCGAGCACCGGCGGCATTCCCACTGTTTCGCAGACTTCTCTTAGGCCGGGGCCCGCAAGATAGGCCGCTTCAGGAGTGCAAAATCCTGCCTTGGCAAGTGCAATCTGTGAGCAGCCGGTCTGCAGGACCAGGACGTCATTTCTGATCAGTTCCCTGACCAGTTCCACATGGACTTCATCCTGCCTCACCCTCGGGTTGGTGCATCCCACCACGCCGGCCACACCGCGGATTCGACCGTTGATGATATTATCGTTCAAGGGCGTATAACTTCCCCGGAATTTTCCGCCCAGCATGTAGTTGATAGATTCGTATGAGAATCCATGAACACCGGGATTGACAATATTCGGTATTTCTATTGGGAGATTACGATTCTTAAATCGATCAATGGCCTGCATGACAATTTCGTCGGTGCATGTCTTGGGGCTGTGTTCATTAAATTCAATATGCTTCGCCCCTTCAATGTGACACCTTGGGTTTGTTGTGAACAGCGGCGTTTTGTAGCACTCGGCTACTTTTGCCAACCCTTGTTTGATACATTGGATATCCACCCCCATGGCATCTACCGCGCCCGTTACCAGGATGGCTTCGGTGGAAGAAAAGTTGCCGGCATGGGGTACGCCGTGCCGGGACATCATCTCCGAGCCTGAACAGCACATGCCGACCAGGTTAATCTCATCGGCGCCCGCTTTTTTTGCTGCCTCAACAAGACTTGGGTCGCTGACCGATTCAAGGATAGACTCGAAAAGGTTCGGTTCGTGCCCATGAATGATAATGTTGACCTGGTTTTCTTTGAGGACCCCCATATTGACTTCGGCCAATAAGGGAGATGGCGTACCGAACAGGATGTCTGATATCTCCGTGGACACCATCGATCCCCCCCACCCGTCGGCGAGGGCGGTTCGGCTGCATTGCTTAACGATATTTGCATAATGCTGATCCACACCAATGGCTGTCCGGTGAATCATTTCCATGATTTCCCGCATGGCGCCACGCGGAACAATGCCGAGTTTTCGCCAGGTTTCGAGGGTCTTTTCGGGGACCCGTTTCATTAAGGGTATTTCTCCCTCGATCTGGGTATAGGTCCGCTCAAGCGCCCCGTAGAGATCCAGTGCGATCTCTTCCGTACTTCTTCCCTCAACGTCAATCCCCAGGGCCTCAGATAGCGCCTTTAATTTGGTCGGGTCCTTTATGGAATAATCCTTTATCTTGCCGGTTACCACTTCACGGAAAAGGTCGAGCATGGCCATGCCGTGGTCCGTGTGTGCCGCTGTCCCCGCCGCCACCATACGACCGAAATTACGGGCTTGTATGGTATCGATGGTTGCACCGCAGACGCCGACTTTGCCATAAGGATCTTTGGCATTTAAACGGCACGGACCCATTGAACAATGTTTGCAGCAGGCGGAGTTGGCACCGATGGGACAAGCCTTCATATTAGCCGCTCTGTCAAAAGCAAGTTCAACGCCGTCTCTTCTCGCTTTTGCAATCATTTGCGCTGTGGCATCGCATGCCGTTATCTCTTTGGGTGACATCTGTTTCTTAACATCCGATTTTGGTTCCATCATATCCTCCTTTTTTCATAACAAAAATAGAAGAAGAATTATGTTTCCATAGCCTCTTTTCTTCTATAGCAATTTAGTAGAGATTAAGAACCATTCCCGGTGGTGTCAAGGACATATTGCCAAATCAAAATTGACAAACTCCTAAAAAAACCACTGAGCCGTTTTCGTCATTCCCGCCTGCTTCACCTGCGCTGGTGATGACGGGCAGGGTTCCTTGAAAAAGATTCAAGGGCTACCCTGCAACGGATACCGTAAATTGACCATAAAATAGAAAGGAGCGTCTCTCCACTCAAACTTATATAAACAACCCAACCTTTCAGTCATATTTGACGAAAAAAGCCTTGACTATCGTTCCATTTATTATATAATTCACCCATGAAAAGATTCATAGAGGATAATTTGATAAAATGGAAAAATGAGGAGGGACGGAAACCCCTTATTCTTTCGGGCGCTCGCCAAGTTGGGAAGTCGTACCTGATTGAAAAGAATTTTGCTCCTCATTTTGACCGGCTTTTGAGTATTAACTTTGAAAAGCAGCCCGAATACAACAACTGCTTTGAATCAGGCTACAGCACTGCCGGCATCTTAAGGAAGATAGAGGCAATTGCAGGAAAGAGAATACGGGTTGGAAGCACACTTGTTTTCTTTGATGAAATTCAGTTTTGTCCCAATGCCATCATTGCTCTGAGATATTTTTTTGAAGAAATCCCGGCCCTGCATATCATCGCTGCCGGATCATTGCTTGAATTCACCATTGAAAAAGTCTCAGTCCCTGTTGGACGAGTTACATTCCGACACTTGAACCCCATGTCATTCGAGGAATTCCTGTATAACTCAGGGAATCAATTTCTTCTTGATGAAATAAGGAGCCATTCGATCATCATGCCATTTCCTGAGGCACTTCATAACAGGGCCACCGCGTTGGTTAAGGAATATATGGCCGTCGGCGGTATGCCTCAGGTTCTTTCGAGTTTTATCGAACATCAGGACTATTTACGGTGTCAGGAATTATTGTCTGACCTTCTTGAATCCTATGTCAAAGATTTCCCGAAATACAGTTCCAAGTACTCTGATCTGAAATACATCGATACGGTGTTCTCCAGGGTTCCCCATCTTGTGGGGAATCAATTCAAATTTGTTCAGATTTCCCGTGACATTCAGTCGAAATATCTAAGGAATGGGCTTGGGTTACTCGATAAGGCTGATCTTGTGAAATTAATATACAAAACCAGCGGGATTCCTTTGGGGGCCAATTATAACCCAGAGCGTTTCAAACTGCTGTTTCTCGACATTGGCCTTATGCAAAGGGGCTGTGATCTCAACATATCCCGCTGGATTACCGACAGTTACCATTTGATTAATGCAGGTCCTGTATCTGAACAGTTTGTTGGTCAAGAAATATGCGCAAATTCGGACTTTAAACGGGAAAGACTTTATTTCTGGGGGCGGGATAAACGCGGCAGCTCGGCAGAAGTTGACTACATGGTTGAACACGCTCATGGCGTAACCCCTGTAGAAGTCAAGGCCGGCGCCTCCGGCAGATTGAAAAGTATGCATCTATTATTAGACACCTACCGTGATCTATCTGAAGGAATCAAGGTATCACTCGATAATTTCGAGAAAAAGAACAATATTCAGTCTATCCCCTTTTACGCCTTTGGGAGCTGGCTTCAAAAAAGGCGCCTGCGCTAGCCCGCTGACAACCCCGTTGCTTGTAACGGGAGACAACAATTCGGCAATTCGGGGGACATGATACTAAATTTTCAAAAGACGAACTTCAGACAAAAATATCAAGAACTCCGTTGGCATGAGCGAACTGGCAGACCTCTTGGGGTGATCTGCGCATTGATAAGCTTGAGCTGTTGTTGGGAAAACAACTCCGGAATAAAAAGACCGAACCGAAAGGTCTATGGGAAGAAAGGGGAAATTAATAATTTTGTATTGTGTCCCCGGAATTTGATTCAATGCCTTAAGGCCCTGCAGAAATTTTAGGGTTGACCCGAAAAAATTTATAACTATAATTGGGCCGACCCGAAAATTCCCTCTTTTTCCACAGGTGCAGTCGTTATGAAACGTTATCCGACCCGACATATCGTAGACGATTTGCAAAGAAAAATGGTATTTGTCGGCGGACCGAGGCAGGTGGGAAAGACGGTGCTGGCGCTCACCATTCTCCAGGGAGATGAAAACCATCCGGCGTATCTGAACTGGGACTATTTTGAAGACAAAAGGGATATCCTCAAAGGAAAACTCCCTTCAAATCAAGATCTTATCGTTCTTGACGAAATCCATAAATACAAACAATGGCGGAATTTGGTCAAAGGGCTTTACGACAAGCGTAAGTCCACCACCTCTTTTTTGATAACCGGGTCTGCCAGACTGGATTATTACCGCAAGGGCGGCGATTCTCTCCAGGGACGGTATCATTATTATCGACTGCATCCGTTTTCCTTATGCGAAGTCAATACATCTCCGACCCAAAAAGATCTTGATTCGCTTCTCAAATTCGGAGGCTTCCCCGAACCGTTTCTGAGCCAGTCCGAAACGCAATGGAAAAGGTGGCAGCGGGAACGGCTTGCAAGGGTGGTCAAGGAAGATCTTGTGACACTGGAGCAAGTAAAAGAAATCAGCCAGCTCGAAGTCCTTTCGATTCTATTGCAGGACAAAGTGGGGTCGCTGCTGTCCATCAATTCGTTACGGGAGGATCTTTCCGCATCCCACGAGGCGGTCAAACGGTGGGTGAAAATCTTTGAAAATCTGTACTACTGTTTTCTGCTGACACCCTACGGCGCTAAGAAAATCAATGCACTCAAAAAGGACCGCAAACTTTTCATGTGGGACTGGTCACTTTGCAAAACGCCAGGTGCCCGCTTTGAAAACCTGGTGGCCTCAAATCTCTTGAAGTATTGCCACTTTATTGAGGATACCCAGGGCGATGATATGACGCTTTGTTATTTGAGGGATACGAGTAAGCGAGAGGTCGATTTTGTAGTGTTGAAAAACAGCCAGCCGCTTTTTGCCGTGGAAAGCAAAACCGGTGACGATGATGTGAGCAAACATATCCCCTATTTTGCCGCAAGAACAGAGATCCCAGTCTTTTTTCAGGTCCACCGGGGTATCAGGGATTATGAGGTAAGGAATAGTAGAACAAGAGTGCTTCCTTTTACGACCTTTGCGGCCGAGGTCTTAAAAATTTAAGTTGAATTTTGGAGGCGGATTTTTCTTGACATTAGACCGCTTCTCTATATGAATTAGATTCACCATTGTTATCACTTTTTTCTCCCAACAAACAAAACACCATAACCTTAACCTTCTAGAGTCTGTCATGAGACACCTTGATCGGAAGGTACCCATAAGAAAGCCTCCAAAGGACTTTTGTATGTCCATGGGGGCTTTTCTATCCGGGGCGGTCATCCCATGAACACAGATAAATTTGAGCGTAAGCTCTCAGCCATCTTTAGCGCCGATGTCAAGGGTTACAGCCGCCTCATGAGGGACGATGAGGATGAGACCATCCGCACCATTACGGCGTATCGCACAGCCATAGCCAACCTTGTGGAACAATATCGCGGGAGGGTGGTGGACTCCCCGGGGGATAACATTCTGTCTGAGTTCGGGAGTGGCGTTGACGCTGTGAACTGTGCCGTGGAGGTTCAAAGAGAGCTTGCGGAGCGGAATGCTGAATTGCCTGAAAACCGTAGAATGGAATTTCGGATTGGTGTCAACCTCGGCGATGTAGTCCAGGAAGGCGAACGGATCTACGGAGATGGCGTCAATATCGCGTCGCGGATTGAGGGCCTGGCCGAGGGTGGGGGCATCTGTGTATCCGGGACCGTGTATGATAGCATTGAAGGCAAGCTGGGATTGGAATTTGAAAATTTGGGCGAGCACGAGGTCAAGAACATTGACAAACCCATTCGTGTTTATCGTGTTCTATCTTATCCGGGTGCTGCGGCCCACAGGGTTGTAAAAGCGAAAAAGGCTGTGGGGAGATCATGGCGTAGGGTTGTTTTGGCGATAGCTGCCGTCCTGATTCTGGGCGGTGGGGCCTTGGCAATCTGGCACTTTTATTTACGTCCGTCACCTGTTGAGGTGGCGGTTACCTCTAAAAAAACCCCTTCTCCTGAGTCACCCGACGAGACACCGCCACCGCTGTCTGATGAACCCTCCATTGCCGTCCTCCCCTTTACCAACATCAGCGGCGACCCAAAGGAGGACTACCTGAGTGACGGAATTACGGAACAGATTATCACTGCGCTGTCCAAAACACCCAAGATGTTGGTGATTGCCCGCAATTCGGTCTTTACCTACAAAGGGAAACCCGTGATGGTCCAGCAGGTAAGCGAAGAGTTGGGGGTGCGTTATGTGCTGGAAGGGAGTGTTCAGAAAGAAGGGGACAGGCTGCGGATCACGGCCCAGCTCATTGATGCCAAGACGGGGAATCACCTATGGTCGGAACGTTATGACCGGGAGCTGAAAGACCTGTTTGACCTCCAGGATGATATCACGAAGAACGTCACAATGGCCATGCAGGTTAAGCTGACAGTGGGCCAGATTGCTCATCTCCTCGGTAAAGACACAAAGAACCTGCAGGCATACCTGAAGGTAGTGAAGGGATTATCCCATGTACGTCGTTCAAATAAGGATGATAATGAGATAGCCCAGGGGTTATACCGTGAAGCCATTGCATTGGACCCCGATTATGCCAACGCATATGTACTTTTGGCTTGGACTTATTACCATGAAGCTTTTAATGGATGGGCTAAAACGCCGGTGAAATCATATAAGAAGGCTATGGAACTGGCAAAGAAGGCGATCTCCCTTGATGAGCAAAACGCCATCGCTTACATGGTGTTTGCCAATGTATATGTTCAAACAGGACAATTTAAGAAGGTTGCGGCCGCGCAAGAAAAAGCCCTATCTCTTGATCCTGCCGACTCTTTAATTAATTTCCTCTATGGCATGACCTTATATAATGTGGGCAAGTTCAAAGAGGCTATTTTGTTTTTAAAAAAGGCGGTACGTACAGACCCCAAGCACCCAGACATGTATACGTCTTTCTTGGGGCTGAGCTACTTCTGGACGGTCCGGAATGCGGAGGCTATTGCGGTATTTAAGAAACTGGTCAGTAGCGAGCCTAAGAATTCTTTTTTCCATGCCATTTTAGGGGCCTCTCTTATTGCAGCAGGCAAGTCGGAAGAAGCCATCGCTGTGCTTGAGAAAGCGTTGAGCCTTAACCCGGATGGTCCAGGTTGGTACGTAGGCAATCTATCCGTTGCCCGTGCCTTCATAGGAAAGTCTGAGGAAGCGATCACAACTTTGCATGGAGCGCTCAGTCTTGACCCTGATAATGCTCAGATTTGTCGCTTTTTGTCATTGGTTCTCTCCTATGAGGGGAAGTACGAGGAATCTCTTTCGATGGCAAGAAATGCATTAAGTCTTAAGAAAAAGACTCCCAGTTCTGCGTCTGATCCCGAATTCTATTTGACCTTAGGTCTTTCACGTCTCATGATGGGACAGTATGTGGAGGCCATCGCAGCATTTAAGAAAGCGATCAGTATTTCGACTGAATATGTGTATGCACTCATCGGTTTGACAGCATCTTATAGCATGGCAGGCCGTGTGGAAGAGGCCCGTGATCAAGCCTCAGAGGTTCTTAGAATAAACCCCAAAATCACCTTGAAGGATATCACTAAGAACGGCTATCTTAATTTCCAGAAAGCTGACAAAGAACGTTTTATCAACGCCCTGAGCAAGGCCGGTTTGAAGTAAAACGCGTATGAGTCAATGAGGAGGTCATCCATGAAACCCATCCTTTGCAAATTCTTCTTCTGGACTGCCGCCACATGGATGCTGAGCGGTTGCATGCTCTATGACCTTCACGAAGACCTCGAGAGGGAAGACCAATACGGTTCTGTCTCGGGTACCGTGCAAAGCGATTCCGCCCACCATAAACCGATACAAGTGCTCCTGGTCAAAGTAAACATGGAGGACGATCACGACAATACCATAGTCAATTCTAAGGTCATGTTCAAGCCGGGGCCATTCCACTTCTTTGTGCTTCCGGGAACCTATATGGTAGGGGCTTTCGAAGATCGAAATGAAGACATGAATTTTCAGCCCGACGAATATGTCGGCTGGCACGGGACTCCCGACCCCATCGTTGTAAAACCGGACAAGAAACACGAGGGTTTGTCCGTCATGCTACGTCCGCCCGAACAGGCGCGCCTGCAATTCCCCCTGCTGTATGAGCTGCCGCCATTCCCGATGTCAGAAGACCTGGTCAGAAAATTTCGCATGGGGGAAGTCGCCAAGCTTTCCGATCCGAGATTCGCGGCCAAAAATGGAGATATGGGCTTCTGGGAGCCACTCAAATTCCTGGAAGAGGTCGGGGGGGGACTTTTTTTTCTTCAGAAATATGATCCGGAAAAGATCCCCATATTGCTTGTTCACGGCGCCGGCGGAAATCCGGTGGAGTTCGAGCATATCATCAAGGGTTTGAATCGGGATAAATTTCAGCCTTGGGTTCTGTTCTATCCATCCGGGATGCGACTTGGGATCATCAGCAAGTGGGTGAGTGCAACCATTTCCATTCTGCGGGTGCAACATAAATTTGAACGTCTCTATATCCTCGCCCACAGTATGGGCGGATTGGTCGCCCGCGACGTAATGAATCGAATGATCCGCGAAGGCGGAGGCCAGGTTCTGCAACTGTTTGTTTCAATGTCTACGCCCTGGGATGGGCACGTATTTGCGGCCAAAGGCGTGGAACAATGCCCCGTGGTGATTCCTGCGTGGTATGACATGGCGCCCGGAAGTCCTTTTATCAAGGGCCTTTTTGCAACGCCTCTTCCGTCTCACTTGGAATACAACTTGTTTTTCAGCTATCGTGGCGGATGGCGCTTGACCATCCCCGGCAGTAACGATGGGACGGTATCCCTCAGGAGTGAACTCTTCCTGCCGGCGGAACTCTCGGCAAAGAAGGTCCTCGGTTTCCATGTAACCCATGGCGGCATTCTCTCCAGCCCGGCTGTGATGGAAAGATTGAACATCCTGTTCGAGGAACGCAGCAAAAAAGAATAGACTGGCCTGAACAGATATGGCTACAATGACTGATCAATGAAATGAAATCATAGGAGGATGAAATGAGAATACTTGCGCTCAATTCCAGCCCCCGAAGTGGCGGCCAAAGCAAAACCGAACTGATGCTCAAGCACCTTGCGGATGGCATGGTTGATGCCGGTGCTGACGTGGAGGTCACAAATCTGCGCGAGAAAAACATCAAGAATTGCATCGGATGTTTTACTTGTTGGACCAAGACCCCCGGCCAATGTATTCATAAAGATGACATGAGCAAAGAACTGTTTGGAAAATGGTTGGGATCAGATATGGTCGTCTACGCAACACCCCTTTACAACTACGGCGTGAATGCGACCCTTAAGGCTTTTATGGAGCGTACGCTTCCTTCGATTGAACCGTTTTTTGAAATTCACGATGGCAGAATGTTCCACCCGTTGCGTGATAAAACCCCGGCAATTGTAATGCTCTCCGTTTCCGGGATGCCTGATGAAGATCATTTCAGTGCTCTTTCCGCCCATATTAATTATTTATCGGCATCGCCGGGCCGACAGCTCATAGCGGAAATCTATCGGCCCGCCGCGGAAATAATGACCAACCCCTTTTTCGGGGATAAATCAACTGACATTCTCGACGCAACAACTCAGGCAGGGCGAGAACTGGTGCAATCCATGAAAATCACCCCATCGACACTGAAGCGGATCACACAACCCATAGAGGCTGGTCAATCCTTTGCCGAAATGAGCAACCTTTTTTGGAAGACCTGCATCGCCGAGGGCGTGACACCCAAGGAATTTAAAAAGAAAAAGATCGTTCCGCGCCCTGACTCCCTTGAAAGCTTTATGCGCTTTTGCCCTTTCGGGCTCAAATCCGAAGCGGCCGGTGACAAAAAGGTGATATTGCAGTTCAAGTTCTCAGGTGATGTGGAGGATTCATGCTACTTTACCATAGAAAAAGGGAACATCACTGCAATAAAAGGAACCTGGGAGAACCCCGATCTCACCATCGAGGCGCCCTTTGATGTGTGGATGGACATCATGACCCGTAAAGCTGACGGGCAGCAGATGTTCATGGAACAGAAATACAAGGTAATCGGCGACATCTCATTAATGATTCAATTATTCCAAAGGGGAGGTGACCAGTGATGGTCTCGGTGCTGGGATGAAAATATATTTCTCTTTTCTGATGATACTCACCGTCCTTTTCTCCGGATGTGGATACATGGGGATGTGGGGGACAAAAATGACGGGAAAAGTCATGCATGAAGTCAGCCCGTCCCACGATCGGGTGAAAGATATCTCTCCTGAAAAATGCAGCTATGTGAGCGGATATATCAAAGGCGACGATCCCGAGAAACTTACAAAAATTCCCTGTATGATCGTGGCTTATTCGGATGATTACTCGGAGAACGAACTGGTCGATTGCCAGTTGCTGGCATGGTTCGACAATTCATATTACTTATATCTTCCTGAAGGCCGGTTCAGTATCCTGGTGTTTGCCGACCTTGATAATGATTCAGTCTTTGAACAGGACGAACTCGTAGGAAAATACGGCGGCGGCGGGGAAGGGTTAACGGTAAAATCTCCTGATAAATATCAAGGCGGAATCCTTGAAGGGATAGACATTCATGTCTCTTTCGAGAATCCGGGATTGTGGGAGTCCCCCGTCAGAATAAAGGCCCCTGGCAAGGAAAGCTATGTAAAGACCTTAGATGACCCGATTTTCTCCCATGAAATTGCGGAACTGGGTGTATATTCCACACCTGATTTCCTGAAAAAGGCGAACCAGATAATCTATTCTGATGAACCATGGGACAAAGACCGTATCCCGATAATCTTCGTTCACGGTGTAGGGGGAACCCCTAAGGAATGGAAATATTTTGTTGAAGGAATCGACAGGAAGATCTACCAGCCATGGTTTTTATATTATCCTTCGGGCCAGAGCCTGAAAAAAACATCGGAGGCTTTTTACAGATTTTTTCTTTGCTATGACCTTGACAAAGTAAAAAAACTTGTGATCACGGCGCACAGTATGGGAGGACTGGTGGTCAGGTCAGCCATCAACCGGTACAAACCGCATCCGAACAATGATATCCTTTACATAACCCTTGCAACTCCCTTCGGGGGGAGTGAAGCAGCACAATCGGCGCTTGAAAACGCCCCGGTTGTAGTGCCCTGCTGGAAGGATATTGCCAGCGGCAGTCAGTTCATTGAAGACCTCTTCCAGCAGAGACTCCCGCCGGATATTGAATTCCATCTCTTTTTCGCCCACCGCGACGATGCCATAATAAAAATCGGGAAAAACAGAGATGGGACAATATCCCTGATAAGCCAGTTGGACAAGAGGGCTCAGAGGGAAGCTGATCGAGTCTACGGCTACGACCAAAATCACGTGAGTATCCTATCGAGCAGCGAAGCCCTTGCAAAATACAATGAGATACTGGCCGTTTTTGCCGAAAGAAAAAAGGAAACACCGTAGGAATTGTAACTGCCGGCAAGAGCAATCGAGTACGTCAATCAGGCTGTTTACCAGGATTCATTTTCCAGTCTTGCGTAATTTTGGCCAATTTGAGACAGAACCACCATGCACGTTATGTGCACAACTGCTGAAGAGATTAGGGCTCGATCCCTCAGCGCGGGCTTCAAACCACCATAAGCTGCTGTACTAATCAAAAAATGGAGAATTCCAAGAAAGTTATTGCGATCAACGGTTCTTGCCGCCGGACGGGAACGACCACACAGTTGACAGAAGCCGCCCTGGAAGGTGCGGCCTCCGTGGGCATGGACACCGAAATGATACTTCTTCGCGATAAAGATGTTCGCTATTGTACCAATTGCCTTATGTGCTACAAGGACCTGGATTCGGAGATTGCGCCTTGCTCGATCAACGACGACATGGGAGAGATACTGCGCAAAACCGTCGATTCTGATGGTATCATTCTATCTTCGGCGGTGCATAACGGGTTCATCACTGGGCTCATGACAGTATTTTTCGAGCGTATGGCGTGGCGTCTATGCCGACCAACAGGCCGATTTTTGACCTTCAGAGGTGCCCCTAAGCCTCGTTCCAACAAATATCGAGCACTGGGCACCATTGTGAGCGCGGGATCGATGCCGACAAAGTTAGGAAAAAGGTTCTGCAACGATGGAACACCATTCATGAGGCAAAACGGTTGCCTCATTCTCAACGCTGATTGGGTTGGAGAGATGTATGCCGGGGGGGAATTCTCAAAAAAGCTGTGGGGTGAAGACTGGCAGAGAGCCTACCTGTATAAAGAACTCACCGACGTACAGCTCAGAGAGGCCAGGGATCTCGGTGTCAGGATGGCGAGATGATCAAGGCCGACAGGCCCAGGCCCCTTCATCCGTTTGGCCGGATCGGTCCACTCCTCGATATCGTCACAGGTTGGTTTATCCGGGAGCGGCGAACAATTGATGCGGCAGCCTTGAATGGATTTGGCCGATCTGCTATGCAAGACAAATGCACGGTTCGAACCTGGCGCTGGTTCGATGTTGTGAGGGAATAGAAGCCCTCGCGGGTAAGGTTTAGTCAACCGCCTGGAAGTATCCCTTCATGATCTATGGAGGTTTGCACGTTTAACGAGGTAAAGGGTGAATGCTCTGAATCTGCCCCTTAGCCCCGAGAAATCTGAATTTTGGAGGGTGCCGATCCCCTCGTGCAGGGCGCAGGCAATATGAGAGGTGCGTTAAAGACGAGTGCCATTTCATCCTCCCGGGGTCACAGACAGTATCGAGTTAAACAACGACATTGAAGTAACCAGGCAAGCATCGGAAAATCTCAAAGGTTCTTGGTGAAGCATCCCTGATCAAGAGGATAGTAGCCAGGTATGTTTGGCTGACATAATAGGAAGCCATTCAGACGACGCCGATGTGAGGGACGGGGACCGGTATGACCGCAATGGTTTAGCGATGAAACGGCTAACCCCCGTTGAGCGAAGGTCCCCACGGCTAATCGGCCGCAAAAGAGGAAACATCGACACTATGCAAGGAGTGGTTCTCGATGAGCACAAATCTAATGCGGATAGGAGAAAAGGCGCGCAAAGAGCCGAATCTTGTGTTCACGACCCTGTATCATCATGTGACGGATCTGGACAATTTGCGAGCCTGCTACGACGCCCTTCCAGGCGACAAGG
>Ga0233431_1000246_pt1 | contig 127092 bp, 110 predicted proteins | sample SI_118_April2016_FD_179867 | JGI IMG/M metagenome (GOLD analysis project Ga0233431, IMG submission 179867) | Seawater microbial communities from Saanich Inlet, British Columbia, Canada - SI_118_April2016_200_MG | ecosystem: Environmental > Aquatic > Marine > Inlet | place: Canada: British... | reverse complement strand
AACTTCTTCCAAGCTAATCGTCTGCTTGAGCATTACTTCATAATTGGGTTTCTTAAATTTTCTAGCCATGCTCGAAGTCTATCACCGTTTTTGCTATCTTTGTTTGCTCTCCGACAAACTGCTAGTGAAATTGCTTCCTTAGATGAAATTCCCCCACAAGATCGAGATTTTGTTTTGCAAATGTACCGGTTAATTAAAGCAAAACGCAGCGACTAAGAAGCCACTGCGCCAGCGAATTGGACAAAAAGGTGGGAGCGAAGGGACTCGAACCCATGACCTCACGGATGTGAACCGTGCGCTCTAACCAGCTGAGCTACGCTCCCAAACGAGCAAGCGGGATTATAGCAGAGGTACTTTGCTTTGACAAGAAAACCCCGCGCAAGAATCCCGATATTATGAATCACATTTTATATCAAAAGGGACGTGGACGAAAAGCCGCGTGTATCCGGTGTAGAGTTTCCCGCAAGCTGTGTAGCTATACACAAATGTCTGGCTGGCATCTTCAATCAGCAGGAGTTGCACTTCTTTGGGCCCAAATTGCATAAAGTGATGCTCTTCTAGTGTGCGCAGGTATACGTCTACATTTTGGCGAGTTTGGTTGCGTATCTTGATTGTTGCCGGGCGGATATAGTCTGAAGAGTCGATATGTTGGCTCGAACGGTCCACCTCACCGGCAGTTCCTCCGCAAACGGGCACGTGAATGGTCTTGTCATTGGTTAGATCGAAGGTGCCTACCTCAGAGAGATTGCATGACCCCATCGTGAAAGCGTACCAGCCGCGATCCAGAATATAGCTAACCTCGGAGTAAGGTGGCACGGTTAAATCATAAGAATTCGGGCCGTATAACAGAAGTGAGAAGTCAAACTGACTTTGGTTGATAATGGTGAAAGTGATATACGGATACTGGTCTACGCCTGTTTCAGCCAGGACATTTTCTTCGGTTATCGCCAAGGCGAAAATACCAATGGCTAATACCAAACCAAGTAGCAATAGTTGCTGTACGGGTTTTCTCTTCATCGCCATACTCCTTCCGTTTAGCTACTCAGTTTGAAGTAGCGCCAACGAGGCCAATCTATATCATATTATATCTTAACGAACCAGAACCTATTTGGGCTTTGCAGAGATGTCAGGAGTCAATCTTTACGATATTTTTGTACTTCTCACCTTGACGCTCGCCTGCCTGCGTGCTAAACTCCGCCCCAATATGTTTACCCTGATTAGCAATCCCCGTCGCCCTCGTCGTAAGAAACTGTCCTCCCCCTGGGAAGGTCGGGCGTTATTGCTTGGGTAAACCAAAGCCAAGATCGCTCAACTTGTTTATCAAGCCCTCCTTCCCCAAGGAGGGCTTTTTTGTTATCTCCCTCAAACCCCTCCTTCGTCTCTTTGCCTATGCTTCGGGACAGGGGTGAGGATGAGGGCAAAAAAGGAGAAAATGCTCTATGCCTAGTCACCCTACCAAATCTGTCAACAAAGCTGTACTGGCCTATTCTGGCGGTCTGGACACATCCGTGATTGTGCCCTGGCTTAAGGAAAACTACGGCTGCGAAGTGGTTTGCTTCACCGCCGATGTCGGCCAGGCCGAGGAACTCGACGGCCTTGAGGAAAAAGCCATTGCCAGCGGCGCCAGTCAACTGGTGATCCGTGACCTCAAGGATGAATTTGCCGAAGAATATCTCTTCCCCATGCTGCGCTCTGGCGCGGTCTACGAACGCAAATATTTACTGGGTACCTCGGTCGCCCGCCCGATCATCGCCAAACACATGGTGGATGTTGCCCACGAAGTCGGCGCAGATGCTGTTGCCCACGGCGCAACCGGTAAAGGCAACGATCAGGTGCGCTTCGAGTTGACAGTTATGGCGCTTGACCCGCGTTTGCAGGTCATCGCCCCCTGGCGCGAGTGGGAAATCCGCTCACGTGAAGATGCCCTCGACTACGCCGAAGCTCACGGTGTGCCGGTGCCCAACACACGCCAGTCGATTTACAGCCGTGACCGCAACCTGTGGCATATTTCTCACGAAGGTGGCCCGCTGGAAGAAACCTGGGTTGAACCCAGCGAAGATATGTTCCTATTGAGCGCCTCACCGGAGAATGCACCCAACACACCCGAATACGTCGAGCTCGAATTCGAGTCCGGCACGCCGGTTAGCGTTAATGGCGAGGAACTTACCCCGGCGCAATTGATTGCCAAACTCAACGCCATTGGTGGGGCGCACGGCATTGGACGCTCTGATCTGGTCGAGAGTCGCCTGGTAGGGATGAAATCCCATGGCGTCTACGAAACCCCTGGCGGGACGATTTTGCTGGCTGCCCACCGTGAAATCGAATCGCTGGTTCTCGATAAGGACACCATCAACTATAAAGATGTGATTGCCCTGCGTTACGCCGAACTGACCTACAACGGTCAGTGGTTCTCGCCGCTGCGCGAAGCCCTGGATGCATTCGTCAGTGCCACGCAGGGTCCGGTCTCTGGCACGGTGCGCCTGAAACTCTACAAGGGCAATATCATCACCGTTGGGCGCAAGAGCCCCTTCACCCTCTACCGCGAAGATTTCGCCACCTTCGGCCAGGAAGATGTCTACGACCAGTCCGACGCCGAGGGCTTCATCCATCTCTACGGGCTGCCGCTAAAAGTGCGCGCCCTCAATGAATTGCCCGTCTCAGGGATGAATTTGCCCAAGCCGGATTATTCACGGTTCAAACGGGATTAATGTCATTGCGGGCCAATGTAGATGGCGAAGCAATCTCATCTTCGGGAGACTGCTTCACTACGTTCGCAGTGACACACTAAGGAGTATACATGCCCCTATGGAAAGGCCGTTTCGACGGCGACGCAAACTCGCAAATGTGGGAACTCAACGCCTCGATTAACTTCGATCAACGCATGGCTTTGCAGGATGTGCGCGGCTCCCTGGCCTGGGCCGAAGCCCTGGAGATGGCTGGCGTGTTGACAGTGGACGAGCAGATTCAGCTCCGGGCTGGATTGCAGCAAATCGAGGCTGAATTCCAGTCCCAGAGCTTTTCCTACGCCCCTGGCGACGAAGACATCCACACCGCCGTGGAACGCCGCCTGGGTGAGATCGTCGGCCCCATGGCCGGGAAACTGCATACCGGACGCAGCCGCAACGATCAGGTTGTCACCGATTTTCGCCTGTGGCTGCTCGATAACATCCCCGCGCTGGATGCCGCGTTGCGTGATTTACAAGCCGCGCTGGTGGAGCGCGCCGAGAGCGATTTTGGCGTTATCATGCCCGGCTACACTCACTTGCAGCGCGCCCAGCCAGTTTTGCTCAGTCATTGGTGGCTATCGCACTTTTGGCCCTTACAGCGCGACCGTGAGCGTCTGAACGATTGCACAGATCGTGTCTCGGTTCTCCCGCTGGGATCGGGTGCCCTGGCTGGGACGCCCTTTGCCATTGACCGCGCTGCCCTGGCCGAGAAACTAGGCTTTTCCGAAGCCAGCCCCAACAGCATGGATGCCGTCTCCGACCGTGATTTTGTTGCTGAGTTTCTCTTTGTAGCGGCGATGATCGGCGTGCATCTCAGTAAATTTGCCGAGCAGATCATCATCTATAGCAGCGCCGAGTTTGGCTTCATCGAACTTGACGATGCTTACAGCACCGGCTCCAGCCTGATGCCGCAGAAGAAAAATCCTGACCCCTTTGAACTGGCGCGCGGCAAAGCCGGAACGCTGTTGGGTAAACTCGTTGGACTGTTGGCAACGCTCAAAGGGCTGCCTTCCACCTATGACAAGGATTTGCAGGAAGATAAAATCCCTGTCTTCGAGGCCTGCGATATGCTGATTGCCATGCTGCCTGTAATGGCCGGAGCGGTGCGCACGTTGATGGTGAAGCCTGAGCGTATGGCCGCAGCGATTGACGCGGCGATGATGGCAACCGATCTGGCCGACTACCTCGTCGAGCGTGGCATCCCCTTCCGGGAGGCGCATGCACTTTCGGGCCGCGCGGTGAGGCTCGCTCTTGAAAAAGGGAAAACCCTCGAGACGCTGACTCTCGCCGAATACCAGTCTATCCATCTTAAATTTGATGAAAATGTGTATAACGTCTTTGATCCGCAGCAATGCGTATCGCGCAGAAAAGCGCTGGGCGGCACAGCCCCAGAAGCCGTTCTGGCGCAATTGAAACAAGCCCAATCCCTATTAATTGTTGAAGGAGTACATCATGTCTAAGCTAACTTGTTCTGAATGTATGGCCGAAATCGAACTCGATGCCGGTACCGAAGTGAACGAAATTATTGTCTGTCCCGATTGTGGCGTAGAGTTGGAAGTGATCTCGCTGGATCCGCCTGTTGCCGAAATGGCCCCGATGGAAGCGGAGGATTGGGGGGAGTGAACATCGGCATACTCTACTCGCGGGTGCGCGTTGAAGAGAAGTGGATTTTCGCCGCCCTGGAAGGCCGCGGCATCGATTTTGACCGCCTGGACGACCGGGAGACGTTTTTTGATTTCGCTAACCCCGAACCCTGGCTGAAATACGATGCCATTCTGGAGCGCAGCATCAGCTATGCGCGCGGGCTGTATTCGGTGCGTGTGCTGAATGCCTGGGGAATCCCCACGGTGAATACCGCTAATGTAGCTGAAGCCTGCGGCAATAAACTGACTACGGCTTCGGCGCTCTCACAGGCGGGCGTGCCCCAGCCGCGCACGATGGCGGCCTATACCGCCGAGTCGGCGCTGGAAGCGATTGAGAATATGGGCTACCCTGTGGTGCTCAAACCGATGGTCGGCTCGTGGGGCCGTTTGCTGGCGAAGATCAACGACCGCGACGCGGCTGAGGCCGTGTTAGAACACAAGGCGGTGTTGGGATCGTATGAGCATTCGATTTTCTATATTCAGGAATTTATCGAAAAGCCGGGGCGCGATATCCGTGTGTTGGTGGTTGGCGATGAACCCATCACAGCGATTTATCGCAAATCGCCGCACTGGATTACGAACACGGCTCGCGGCGGGGAGGGCGAAGTTTGCCCGCTGACCCCGGAGTTGAGCGATATTTGCTACAAAGCGGCGCGCGCCGTGGGATGTGGGCTGCTGGCCGTGGATATTATCGAACACCCGGAGCGCGGCTTCCAGGTTAACGAGATCAACCACACCATGGAGTTCCACACCGCCGCCCCGACGACTGGCATAGACATCCCCAATTTGATTGTGGACTATCTGCTGGCTGTGGCGAGACGAGAAATACAAGTACTGTAATGCAGAATGCAAAATGATGAATGATGAATAAAAACACCCAGTTCTGCATTTTAGAATTTCGGAGAAATTATGATAAAAGCATCTATCATTGGCGCGTCGGGCTATACCGGCGGGGAATTGTTGCGATTGCTGATCCCCCACCCTGAGGTGGAGGTTGTGCAGGCGACCTCGCGCAGCCGTTTGGGCGAGTATGTTTATATGGCACATCCCAACCTGCGCAAGCAGACCGAGTTGAAGTTTAGCGATCCGGGCGAACTGGTAGCCACGGATGTACTCTTTTTAGCCCTGCCGCACGGACAGGCGCAGCATAATATCGAGAAATATGCTCGGGCCGCAGAATTTATTGTTGATCTTTCAGCGGATTTTCGCCTGCGCGATCCGGCGTTGTACAAAGCCTGGTACGGCGCTGACCATGCCGCCCCGGACTGGCTGGCGAAATTCGTCTATGGCCTGCCGGAGCTATACCGTGAGGAATTGCGCGCGGCGAAATATGTCAGCGGAGTGGGTTGCAATGCCACAGCGGGAAATCTGGCATTGATGCCGTTGGTGCAGGCTGGGCTGCTGGATATGGACAAGCCAGTGATTATCGAAATCAAAACCGGTTCTTCAGAGGGCGGCGTGAGCGTCAACGCCGGTTCGCATCACCCGGAGCGCAGCGGCGTGATTCGCACCTACGCCGCTTACGGTCATCGTCACACCGCCGAAGTTATTCAGGAGATGGGTTTGCAAAATGTCTCGTTGACAATGACCTCGGTGGATTTGGTGCGCGGCGCGCTGGCGACGGCGCACGGCTACGTCAAGCCCGGTGTGGCGCTGAAAGATATGTGGAAAGCCTATCGCGGCGCAATGGCTGAAAACCCCTTCATCCGCATCGTCAAGGCACAACGCGGAATCTACCGCGTCCCCGAGCCGAAGATTTTGGCCGGTTCCAATTACGCCGATCTGGGCTTCGACTTTGATCCCAAAACCGGGCATGTCATCTCGATCTGCGCGATTGATAATCTGATGAAAGGCGCCTCGGGTTCGGCTGTCCAGTGCATGAATCTGATGCTGGGATTCGACGAAACCCTGGGGCTGGAGTTCTTCGGGTTACACCCGATTTAATGTAGAATGATGAATGCAGAATTCTGAATATTCACATTGATTTTGGAGGCTGATATGGCCGAAAACCCGCCGAAAGAACTTCGCGTTCGGACAAAAGAATATGCCTTGCGCATTATCCGTCTGTACCGGTCTTTGCCCCACAGCGGTGAATCGGGTGTGATAGGCAAACAGATTTTACGAAGTGGAACATCGGTCGGAGCGCAGTATCGTGAGGCCTATCGAGCAAAATCTCCCCGTGATTTCATCAACAAGATGGAAGGCAGTCTTCAAGAACTTGACGAAACCGCATTCTGGATTGAACTTCTCATTGAAGCCGAGATCATGCCAGAAGAGCGAATGGCTGAATTAGCAAAAGAGACCGATGAACTTATTGCCATATTCGTGGCTTCCATAAAAACAGCGAAGAAAAATAGCAAAACGTAAAACATTCATCATTCATCGTTCTGCATTTGAACAAAGGAAATCCATGACGAACAAAATTATTGTTGTTAAGCTCGGAGGTACCGAGGGTGTGGACTTCTCCGCGATTTGCCGGGACGCGGCCGCGCTGCTCGAACAGGGACAACGCCTGGTGCTGGTACATGGTGGTTCGGCGGAGGCCAGTGCCCTGGGGGAAGCCGTCGGCTATCCACCGCGCTTTGTGACTTCGCCTTCAGGGTTCACCTCGCGCTATACAGATCGTCAGACGCTGGAGATTTTTGCGATGGCGGTAAATGGCAAGATCAATACCCTTTTAGTAGAACAACTTCAAGGTCTGGGAGTCAATGCTTTGGGATTGAGCGGCGTGGATGGGCAGTTAATCCGCGCCCGGCGCAAGGATTCAATCCGCATCATCGAAAATGGCAAAAAGAAAATTTTGCGAGACGATTACACCGGTACAATTGAACGGGTCAACACCACTTTGCTGAATACCTTGCTCGATGCCGGATACACCCCCGTGGTCGCGCCGCTGGCGCTCAGCGAAAAAGGCGAAGCCCTTAATGTGGATGCTGACCGAGCCGCGGCGATGGTAGCTGCATCCATCAAAGCCGAAGCACTCTTGCTGCTGACCGCCGTCCCCGGCCTGCTGAGCAATTTCCCCGATGAGAGTTCGTTGATCGGCGAAATTCCGCAAACCAAACTCGAAGGCGCTCTCGAAATTGCGCAAGGCCGCATGAAAAAGAAGATCCTCGGTGCGCAGGAAGCCCTGGCGGGCGGCGTTGGGCAGGTGATTATTGCCGATGGCCGTGTGGCTCAGCCGATTAGTTGCGCCTTGGCGGGTAATGGCACGGTAATGAAATGATGAATGCAGAATGCAAAAGGCAGAATATTCCGCATTCATCATTTTGCATTCTGCATTTGTTTGACGAAGGAATAGATTATGAGCACAATTCAATCCATTGAAAATCTCCACACCTCCGGTGTATACGCCAAGCGCGATTTAACTATCGTGCGCGGCGAGGGGGCTATGCTTTGGGATGAGCAAGGCAATGCATATATTGACTGCGTCGGTGCGCAGGGCGCGGCGAATTTGGGGCATGCGCATCCCGCTGTTTTAGCGGCGATCAACAAACAGGCTTCCCGGCTGATCTCTTGCCCGGAGATGTTCTACAACGATATGCGCGCTCAACTGCTTGAAAAGTTGACCGGCCTTGCCCCGGATGGAATGAGCCGCGCTTTTCTGACCAACTCCGGCACGGAGACCGTCGAAGCGGCTTTTAAATTTGCGCGTTACAGCACCGGGCGCACCAAGATCATTGCCACCATGCGCGGCTTCCACGGGCGAACCTTTGGAGCGCTCTCGGCCACCTGGAACAAGAAATACCGCCAGCCTTTCGAGCCGCTGGTACCGGATTTTGTTCATGTACCCTATAACAATCTTGAAAGACTGACCGCAGCGATGGATGAAAACACCGCCGCTGTGATCCTGGAAGTGGTGCAGGGTGAGGGTGGCGTTCACCTCGGCGACGCTGAATATTTCCATGGTGCGCAGGAACTCTGCCGGGAGCGCGGTGCGCTCCTCATCCTCGATGAAATCCAAACTGGTTTTGGGCGCACGGGCAAGATGTTTGCCCTGGAACACTACAACTTGCAGCCCGATCTGCTGTGTGTGGCAAAATCCATCGCCGGGGGGCTGCCAATGGGCGCGCTGTTGATTGGCGAGCGCGTGGGTGAGCTTTCTCCGGGCATTCACGGCTCAACCTTTGGCGGCAATCCGTTGACCGCGGCGGCGTCTCTGGCGGCGCTGACCGCCCTTGAGGAAGAGCAACTTCCCCAACGGGCAGCGGAACTGGGCGCTTATTTGCTTGAAGAGTTAAACAAAATCGAATCTCCGCTGATTCGTGACGTGCGCGGCCTGGGGCTGATGATTGGCATCGAGATCAAACAGAAAGTCGCCCCGTACCTGCAAGCCCTTACCGAACGCGGCATCTTTGCGCTCCCCGCCGGACTGACCGTGATCCGTTTGTTGCCGCCGCTGGTGATACCACAGGAGCAGGTGGATCAGGTGGTAGCCGCATTGTGTGAAGTTCTGGTGGACGGATGACCGACGACCGACGGCCGACGACCCTCATCGAACTCGTTCGTCACTACAGCCCCTCGGGAGAAGAATCTGCTGTGGTGGAATATCTTGTTGGGCGCATGGATGAATTGAGCTTCACCCGCGCCTACTCCGATGGAGTTGGCAACGCTATTGGCGTGATGGGCGACGGCCCGAGGCAGGTTGTGCTGTTAGGGCATATTGATACTGTGCCGGGCGAGATTCCCGTGCGCATCACCCCATCCCCCCGCCCTGACGGGCACCCCCCTTCCCCTCTCCTGGGAGGAGATGGGAAGGGGGGCTGGGGGGGTAGGGGTGAGGTACTCTACGGCCGCGGCGCTGTAGACGCTAAAGGCCCCCTCGCCGCTTTCGCCGACGCGGTCGCCGCCGTCGGCCCGCTGGATGGCTGGCAATTCGTTGTTATCGGAGCTGTGGATGAAGAACAGAACTCCACCGGGGCGCGGCATATCTTGGATCAGTACCGCCCCGACTTCGCCATCATCGGGGAGCCGTCGCAGTGGAACCGCGTCACGCTGGGCTACAAGGGCAGCGCCTGGGCCGAAGTGACGGTTACCCTCCCCGTGGAGCACACCGCCGCACAAGGCCAGAGCGCGCCTGAAGCCGCCATTGATCTCTGGAATCACGTCCGCGCCGCGGTGGATGAATTCAACATTGAGCGCGAGCGCGTTTTTGACCAACTGCTGCTCACGTTGCGCAGCTTCGCATCGGAGACAGACCATTTTCAGGATTCAGCTACCCTCACCGTAGGAGTTCGTCTGCCGCTGGATGTCTCGCCGGATGAGTGGTATGAACGTCTCATTCAGACCTCCGAGTCCTTCAAGAATTCGGAGGTCTCTTGCACAATCACCCCAACCGGATTCTCCATCCCGGCCTATAAAGCCGAACGTAATACCCCGCTGGTGCGCGCATTTCTGGGTGCAATCCGCGCCGCTGGGGGCAGGCCGGGCTTCGTCGTTAAAACCGGCACCGCCGATCTGAATATCGTCGCCCCGATCTGGGATTGCCCCGCGGTTGCCTATGGCCCCGGCGACTCCAGCCTCGATCACACCCCCCATGAGCGCCTTTCGTTGGTAGAATATCGCAATGCCGTCAATGTGCTAACGAATGTGTTGAAAACATTATCCCGTTCAAATAGTTAACGCTTATGGATGCAATCGTCTTTGGTAACGTCGCGCTGGATGTCATCTGCTACTCCGTAGATGATGTTCCGCGGCGCGACTCGCTCTCTTTTGAGCAAGTCGCTGTCACGCCGGGCGGCTGTGCATCCAATGTTGCCATCGGGCTGGCTGCGCTGGGTGTGTCCACCGGCCTAATCGCCCACACCGGTGATGATGATACGGCTGAAATGCTTTTCCGTTATTGGGAACGCGTGGGGTTAGATACGCGCTTCGTACAGCGCACCCCGGGCAGCACCGGCGTCAGCATTGGCCTAGTGGATCGCGACTACCAACCGCGTTTTGTCTACACGCCCGGCGCCAATCGTGGTCTGACCGCCGCTGCCATTGATCCGCAGACCATCGCCGCTGCCGGGGTGCGCCACTTCCACATTTCCGGTTTCTTCGTGTTGCCCAATCTCTCTGCTCTGCTCGATGAAAAGCTGTCCACCCTGCGTGTTTTGGGCATCACGACTAGCCTGGATGTGGTTTTTAATAATCGTATGGATGATCCCCAATTGCGCGCCGCTTTGTGGGCTGCCCTGCCGCAAGTGGATTATTTTATGTGTAATGATTATGAGGCCTTTTGTCTGGTGGATGAACGTGATCCGGCGCTGGCGGCGCAGAAATTTAGGGAGCGTGGCGCCCGAGGCGTAATCGTCAAATTGGGGGAGAACGGATGCTACCTCGATGTGGATTCTGTGCCCCAACGGATTCCTGCCCTCAAAGTGGATGTCGTGGATACCACCGGCGCAGGCGATGCTTTTGCTGCCGGCCTGGTCGCAGCCCTCAGCCGTGGCGCGGATATTGTCCAGGCCTGTCAGGCTGGCAATCAGGCCGGGGCGCGGGTCTGCACGCGCCTGGGGGCTATCGAAGCCTGGCTGGAGTGATATAGCTTCCCCGGTCTCCCGTCTTCTGTCCTCCATCTGTTCCGCGACCAAATCTCTGTCTCTGCATCTAATTTTCAAAAATGTGTAATCGTCAATAGAAACTTGAACATTATAAAAAAAATGGATTGTCATGCTGAGGTGTAGCCGAAGCATCCAGCAAAACGCCCTTCGCTGCGCTAGACCCTTCGCATTCGCTCAGGGTGACGATCAAGTTGATGTAAAAACTGTTCAAGCTGCTATTGACAACTATATAATTTCCAACAATGTATTGTTTTTTCGCGCGCAACTAAGGAGTATTCTTGATGACAGAAAAGCATTCGACAAAAATGGGGATCATCCGAAATTTTGCCCCTGGGTGGTTCGCCTCGGTTATGGGTACCGCCGTTTTCGTTGTGGAAGTTTTTGTCTTCCGCGACAGCCTGCTCTTTGCTAATTTTTTGCAATTATTCTTCCTTGGGCTGGCGGCAATTATGTTCATGCTGATTTTCATTCCCTGGATTTTACGCTGGATTCTGCACTTCGATGCTGTGCGTGATGAACTACATCATCCGGTTTCAGCATCTTTCTTCCCCACCATGCCGATTTCGTTGATTATTTTGGGCATTGCATTCGAGAAAGCTGGCCCACTCTTTCTACCAGAAGCCATTCTCTTCCCCATGCTCCAGGTCCTGTGGATTTTGGGTACGCTGGGCATCGGCGGTTTTGCGTTGGCGCTGCTCAATATCTATTTTCACCGCCAAAACCTGGATTGGAAAGTCGGCAACCTGGGCTGGCTGATTCCTCCCGTCTCGGCGCTGATTGTGCCTGTGTTGGGCAATAGCCTGGCGGTGGAATATGCCGGTACGCTGATGGGTGCGATCAATTTTTTTGCCAGCCTGATCTTTTTGGGCATCGGCGGAATTCTATTTCTATTTGTGATGACGACCGTTTTCTCGCGCTATATGTTCCATGAACTGCCCCCTTCGCATTTGGCCCCCACAATCTGGATTGGCATCGCCCCCACGGCGATTTTGGCAATTATCGCAATAAAAATTATCCAGCCACTGGCGATTTTCTTCACCGCCCCTGAAACAGCCACCCAAACGATCGCTATTTTGGCTAAAGCGGCGGGCATCAGTTTGTGGGGATTTGCATTTTTCTGGCTATTGCTGGCAATCACGGCCACCCTGAGCCAGCATCGTAAATCCCCGCTGCCTTTTGCGATGAGTTGGTGGGCTTTTACCTTCCCCTTCGGGGCCTTTGTTGTCTCGACCGGGGTTGTTTTTCAGGCTACGCAGGCGGCTTTCTTCCAGTGGATTGGGTTGGCATCATTGGTTGGGTTCCTTGTCATCTGGGGGATAGTAGCCGCGCGCACCGTGCAAGGGATTGTTTCGGGCGATATTTTTAAACCAGCACATTAGGATGACGGGGGACGGAAGACAGATGACCGAGAGATATTTCACTGGTCATCCGTCCTCTGCCTCCCGTCTTCTTTTACCAGTATCTCACTTGCAGTGGATCTTCGCGCCTGGCAAGGACCTTCGCTAAAAGCATCCCTGCCACGAATCCGCCGATATGCGCCCAAAAGGCCACCCCGCCCACATCCGGGCCGCCGAGCGACATCACGCCAGAGAAAAATTGCAGCACAAACCACAGACCGAGCACAAGCGAGGCAGGCAGCATGGTCATACGGATAAAAAATCCCAGGGGAACGAGAGTCAGCACCCGGCTTCGAGGGTACAACACCAGATACGCGCCCAGCACCGCGGCGATCGCGCCGCTGGCTCCCACGGTAGGAATTTGCGAACCGGGGTTGGTGAGGATATGTGTCAATGAAGCCACGATGCCCCCGATGAGATAAAAGAGCAAATAGCGTCCGCGGCCCATGCGGTCTTCCACATTATCGCCAAAAATCCACAAATAGAGCATGTTGCCACCAATATGCGCCAGTCCGGCGTGCATGAACATGCTGGTGAAAATATCCGTAATGTCGCCCAGGCTGATGCTGGTTGTGAACGAGAAGGGGATCAGTGCAAATTCGTAGACCAGCGCCTGCTCGTTGGGGCCTAGCATACTCTGGAAGAGATATACCAACACATTCAGTGCAATTAAAGTGTAATTGATGAGCGGAAAACGACGGGTGGGGATTTCATCTCGAATGGGGATCATTTTTGAACTCCTATATGGGCTAACCACAGAGATGCACAAGGCTCAGAGCTTTTTTTGTAAAAATGCAGCGATTTTCCGTGTTCTTTGTGTCTCCGTGGTGGAATTTATTACAATTGCGAATTCTCTTTCACCAGATATATACCCGGCAGGCTGATGAGGGTGGTCAGCCCTTTGATGATGAGATTGCTCAAAAAGATCGACCAGACCACCGCCGCGGGCATTACCCCGCCGAAAGCAATCCAGACAAAGAGCAGGCTATCTACGGGAATGCTCAGACTGTTGCTGATCAGCACGCGCGCCCACTGGTAGTGATGGGTGACTTTTTCGACCCACAGGCGGTAGCCCTCGGTGTCGATCAACTCAGAGACCACCTCGGCGATAATTGAGGCAAATACAATTCGCCAGACGGGGGCAAGCACCATGCCGAACTCTTTTTGAGGCCCCACAGCCATATCGGCAGGCAGAATGGATGTCAGCCAGAAAAGCCCGGCCATTAAAAGGTTAATAACGGCTGCGGCTACAATCAGAGCGCGGGCAGCTTTGATCCCGGCAGCTTTATGCACCATATCGCGCAGCGTGAAGGTGAAGGGGTAAACGAATGTCCCGGCGTCAATTGAAAATCCGGCGATCATCACGATCCGCAGGCTGGCAATATCGGCCATCATCTGAAAGGCCACATACGCAGCTGAGGTAAGAATAGCGGTCAACATAATTGCACTCCAAATAAAAATAATTGCGTTTATAAAATGTATGGTTATGGGAAAGCAGTGGTTTCTGTAGCGCAATCAAGTATACTATTCCTGCGCTGTATTGTAAAAAATTGTTCAGGAATTTACCTGTCTGTTGGAGTTTCAATGTTTTCGCAAGCTCTCGATGTACTCAAAAAAGATTTTCACTTTCAAGTGTTTCGTGAGGCAATCTTTCTTTGGATCGCAAATCACTTGCCGCGTTTGCACACGGCAGACGCGTTGCGGGCTTTGGTTTTGAAACTCGCTGGAATGCAGATTCAATACCCTGTACAGATTTGGGCGCCAGTTGAAATGCGTCCAATTGGCGCGGCTGGAAACGTAACGATTGGGCGCGATACATTCATCAATAGTCATGCTCGTTTTGCGGCTCGCCCCCCCGCAACAATCACGATAGGCAAAAGTGTTTATATTGGCCCGCGTTGCTCTTTTGAAACCATCCATCATGCGCTGGTGGCGGATGCGCAGGGTCATCGAGTTGCTGAACCACGTTCGGTCGTTGTTGAGGATCAGGTATGGCTTGGGGCTGGTGTCACCATCTTGCCTGGAGTCACCATTGGGCGTGGCAGCGTTATCGCCGCCGGGGCGGTAGTCGCGGCTGATGTGCCAGCCTACTCTCTCTTTGGTGGTATCCCGGCCCGGTTGATTCGCTCCCTGGATGAGCCGGAAGCCTGATTTTGCACAGCTTGACCATCGCCAACGCCTGAACTACAATGCCTGATGTTTGTCGGATCGATAATGAAGATTTCGCTGAAAGACCTCCGAGATTTCAGCGAAAAAATCTTTGCAGACCGGTTTTGTGAAAATCTCGGAGGTCTGAAGAAAAACTTATGGAACTATCTGTTGTAATTCCTGTCTACAATGAAAAAGAGAGCCTGCCGAAATTACATGCCGCTCTGAATGAAGCGCTTGGCGTGATTTCGTATCCTTGGGAAATTGTATATGTGGATGATGGCAGCACGGATGGCAGCCCCGATGCGCTGGCCGAATTGGCCGAGGCGGATACGAAGCACACGCGTGTGGTTGCCCTGCGGCGCAATTTCGGCCAGACGGCAGCGATTGCGGCCGGGCTGGATTATGCGATGGGTGATGTGATTGTCTTGATGGATGCCGATATGCAGAATGATCCCGCCGATATCCCGATGATGCTCGAAAAAATGGATGAAGGCTACGATGTGGTCAGTGGATGGCGCATCAAGCGTCAGGATACTTTTTTCACGCGCACGCTGCCCTCGCGCATTGCCAATGGACTGATCTCGTGGGTTACGGGCGTTAAACTGCACGATTACGGCTGCACGCTTAAAGCCTATCGCCGCGATGTGATTACCGGCTTCCGCCTGTATGGCGAGATGCACCGTTTTATTCCCGCCTATGCCGGATATGTTGGCGCAAAAATTATCGAAGTCCCCGTGCGACATCACCCGCGCGAATTTGGTAAAACCAAGTATGGTCTGGAGCGAATTCTCAAGGTGATCCTCGATTTACTGACAGTCAAATTTTTGATTAGCTACGGACACAAACCCAATTATCTTTTTGGCGGCCCCGGTATGGCTATGATGGCCGCTGGAACGGGCTTGCTGGCTTTTTTGGTGATTCGGCGCATTGTGACATTGGTCTCTGTACTCGAATCGCCTTTTTTTCCAGTCAGCCTGATTCTCCTGATTATGGGCTTCCAGTCTATTCTCATGGGCCTGATTGCCGAATTACAGGTACGTACTTATCACGAATCGCAGAAGAAGCCGACGTATACCGTGCGGCGTAAACTGAATGTAGGAAGTAAGGAGTAGGGAGAAAAATGATGAATGATGAATGCTGAACGGTGAATATTCTGCATTCATCATTCATCGTTCTGCATTTCTGACTTCCCATCATGTCTTCTTTAAAACCCTCTCAAAAAAGAACCTGGCTCCGTTGGGCCGGGACTCTGCTGACCCTGGCCTTGCTGGGTTATCTTTTCACCCGCCAGGGATGGGGCGATATTCTGGCGGCGATTGCGCAAATTTCCTGGTGGCATCTTGTGTTGGCTTTATTGCTGACCTTGTTTTCCCGGCTGGCGGTTGCTGGGCGTTGGTATTTTCTACTTTCGATTCCGGAGATGGAAGTCTCCTATAAAAAAACCGCCCAGCTCACGTTTGCGGGATTATTCGCTTCGAATTTTCTTCCCACCACAGTTGGTGGCGATGTTGTACGTCTGGCGGGCGCGGTGCAACTCAAGCTTGATGGCCCCATTAGCGCCGCCTCCCTGGTGGTAGACCGGCTGATTGGCCTGCTGGGGATGGCCTTGGCGGTGCCTTTCGGCGCGGCGCCCTTGTGGAACTGGTTGATCCTCGATCAGGGCTGGAGAGACGCTTTTCAATCCTCGCTGGCTGCTGCCGGGTTGGGCGGTCTCTGGCTGCGGGTGAAGAACTTGCTCAATCGACTTTTCGGCGCTTTTGGTTTGTGGAAACGCCAGCCCGCCGCGTTGTTACTTTCCCTGGCGATGACCAGCTTGCACATGCTCTTTCTTTACACCACCATTGCCTTGTTGCTGCGCGAGATGCACGACCCCATTCCCTTTGGCCTGATTGCCGGGTTGTGGAGTTTTGTCTACCTGATTACCTTGCTGCCGATTTCGATCAACGGCTATGGCGTGCAAGAAATCGCCGTGACGCTCATCTATACCAATGTGGGTGGTATTTCTTTGCAAAGCGGCCTGACGATTGCCTTGCTGATCCGTACCCTGCAAATGTTTGCCAGTTTGCCCGGCGCGGCTTTTGTGCCTGCGATCATGGCGGCAAGAGATAAAAATGACCTCGCCTGAACCCCGTTTGGAAGCGATTTTTGAATCCCGCCAACCGCGTAATGATCTAACGTGGTTGTTAATCGTTTTTGCTGGATTATTTAGCGGATCGGCATACCAGATTTCGCAGCAGCTCCTGGCCCTTGGTGCGATTTTTACTCTGCGGGCGCAACGCTGGTGGTTGGTGATCGGCCTTTACGGGCTTGGAGTTTTAACCCTAAGTTTGGCCGCATTTATGCGGACTTCCCTCGGGGGGCGTCTCTTCGTCAAGTGGGTGCGTTTCCCTCGTTGTGTGCGCCGCCTGCGCTGGCTGGGCTTCGGGGGTATTATTTTCGTCATTGCGCTGTACCCAGCCCTGGTGCTGGCCCTGATGAGCGATCTGCTCGCCGATATTTTCCCACGGCTTTTGGTATATCTGATCCTGACATTGATGGGCGCGCTTGCTTTGCGCGTAGCCGATGCGCGTTTGAAACTGCGCGCCGCGGCGCTGGTCGCCGGATTATTGATTGCCTTCAGTTACCAGATCGCCACCTTCGGGCTGAGCATCAGCGCTTATCCTTTTTCCCTGAGTTGGTCGGAAACCAGCCGTTTTTATTATGCGTCGCTGTTTTTTGCCGAAAAAGTGTATGGCATGGCACTGCCGCCTTCCGTGCTGCACCCCACGCGCTATCTGATGCAATCGTTGCCCTTTTTGATCGATGGCATTCCGCTTTGGGGACATCGCCTGTGGCAGGTTGTCTTGTGGGTGTTTTTCACTTTGGGGGCGGCCTGGCTCTTTGCCCGCCGTTTACGCTTGAAAAATCCGCTTGTGTTGTGGATGATAGTTTTTTGGGGTTATCTATTCCTGTTCCAGGGGCCGGTGTATTATCATCTGGCCATACCGTTGATGATCGTTTTTGCAGGCTTTGATGCCAAAAAATTCTGGCGCAATTTGCTGGTGGTCGTGCTGGCTTCGGTATGGGCAGGAGTCAGCCGTCTGAATTGGTTCCCGGTTCCGGCGATGCTGGCAGCGATGCTCTATTTGCTCGAAGCGCCGCAGAATGAAATACCCTGGTGGCGTTATCTGCTGCCGCCTGCTGTTTGGGGGCTGGTGGGTACGGTGACGGCCTTTATAACCCAAGCCGCGTATGTCGTTGTGTCGGGCAATGATGCCGAAAAATTTACATCCAGTTTTTCATCAGATTTATTATGGTACCGTCTGTGGCCGAATGAAACCTATGCACTGGGGTTGGTGCTGAATGCCTTGCTGGTTTCGTTGCCAGTGTTGTGGTTGTTATTAGCGCGCCGCGGTCGGCAGGCGGGAATCCGTATGCTGGGGTTGCTGGCGTTGGTGTTGGCCTTATTCGCGGGCGGTCTAATCGTCAGCGTGAAAATTGGCGGCGGCAGCAACTTGCACAACCTGGATGCTTACCTGGCCTTGTGGATGGTATTGGGCGGGTATTTCTTCTTTGGGCGTTTTACCGCGGAGACTTCCGAAGTCTCTACAAAGAAATCTGCGTTGGAAATCACTTCGGTAAGACTTTGGAAATCTGCAACCTGGCCGCTGCTGCTTTCTTTGGTAGTCGTACCGGTCTTGTTGACGCTAAAATCCGGCGCGCCGTTTGACTTGCCTGCTTCAAATGTGGTTAATGCCTCGCTGGATGCGGTGCATCAGCAAATCAATTACGCCGCACGCGATGGCGGTGAGGTTTTGTTGATCTCGCAACGCCACTTGCTCTATTTCGATGAGCAGATTGACCTGCCGCTTGTGTCGAAGTACGAAAAAGTCTTTTTTATGGAAATGGTTATGTCGCGCAATGCTGATTATTTGAACGCTTTCTATGCTGACGTGCAAAATCAACGCTTTGTGGCCATTATCACCGATCAGGTGCTAGAGAACTACAAAGACCCCACTGAAGAAGCCTGGGTCGAGGAACATAATCTCTGGGTGCAGTTGGTCTCGCGGCCCTTGCTGTGCTATTACGAGCCGCGCCTGACCTTGCGCCAGGTGCATTTGCAAATCCTTTATCCGCGCTCCAATGTGGATAACTGCCCGGCCTTGGATGAAGCCCGGCAAATATTGCCGTAAAAAATAACGCAAAGGCGCCAAGAAGGAAAGTCGCAAAGAAAAAATCTTTGCGCCCTGGCGTCTTCGCGAACCCCGTGCCCTTTAGGGTATTGCGTTAAAACGTATGCGAATTCTAATTATCAACAGCGAATATCCTCCCATCGGTGGCGGTGCAGGCAATGCCAGTGAATTTTTGGCGCGGGAATTGGTCGCTGCGGGACATGATGTGCAGGTGCTGACCGCGGCCTATGCCGATTTACCGCGCACGGAACGACGAGGCGGGGTGCAGATTCAGCGCATTTGGGCTTTCCGTCGCAAATTAGATCGTTCCAGCGCAGTAGAGCAAATTGTTTTTATGCTGGTCAGTACCCTCCGAACCTTAAGCCTGCTTCCAAAGAGCCGCCCGGATGTGATTGTGGCTTTCTTCGGTATCCCCAGCGGATTGGCGGCCTGGGGGGCAAACGTGCTGGCTGGGGTTCCGTATATCGTCTCGTTGCGTGGCGGCGATGTGCCAGGTTTTCGCCCCTATGATTTTGCCCGTTACCATCGTTTGGCGGCTCCGCTAATTCGCATGATCTGGCGGCGGGCGCAGATGATTGTCGCCAACAGCGCCGGCCTGGCCGAGTTGGCGCGTGCGTTTGACGCCGACGTACCTTTGTGCGTCATCCCCAACGGGGTAGATTTACAGAAATATGCTCCGGCTAAGACTTCCGAAGTTTTAACAAGAGAATTACCGGCGGAAATGGAATTGCAAAGACTTCGGAAGTCTCAGGATGCACCGCCGCGCCTGCTTTTCGTCGGGCGGCTGGTCTATCAAAAAGGGCTGGATTTGCTCTTCAAGGCGCTGGCCGAGTTACACGCACATCCCTGGGAACTCTGTCTGGTCGGCGATGGTCCCCAACGTCCGCGGCTGGAGTCTTTTGCCGAGAAAAATCAAATCACCGCGCGTGTGCGTTTTGCTAACTGGCTGGATGGCTCAGCCCTGTTGGAAGAATATCACCAGTCCAATCTCTTTGTCTTTCCCTCGCGGCACGAAGGTATGCCCAACGCCGTTCTGGAAGCGATGGCCTGCGGCCTGCCCGTGATCGCCTCGCACATTGCTGGCAACGAAGAACTGGTTGTGAATGGCGAGACTGGCCTGCTGATACCACCAGAAGACGTGGATGCTTTGCAGCAGGCTTTGGCGCAACTGCTCGTAGACCCTGAACGATGTAAGCGTATGGGCGCTGCGGGCCGTCAGCGCGTGGAAGCACACTACGCCTGGAGCCAAATTGCGGCGCAATATATGGAGCTAATTGGCGATCTGGCATTCAGGAATTCGGAGTTGTAAATCGGCGGTCGGTAGTCGCTTTCCTGTCTTCTGTCCCCCGTCTCACTATGTGTGGCATTTGCGGAATTACTCACTCGAATAACCAACCCGTCAAGCGGGATACCCTGGCGGCCATGAACGCGGCTATCTTTCACCGCGGGCCAGATGGCGATGGTTTTTTCTATGCGCCGGGCGTAGGCCTCGCCATGCGTCGCCTGGCGATTATTGACCTCAACACCGGCGATCAGCCCATCCCCAACGAAGATGAGTCGGTCTGGATTGTCTTCAACGGCGAAATATTCAACTTCCCAACCCTGCGCGCCGATCTGCAACAACGCGGCCACCATTTTCGCACCCAAACCGATACCGAGTGCATCGTCCATCTCTACGAAGAATATGGCGACGACTGTGTGCAGCATCTGCGCGGCCAGTTTGCCTTTGCCATCTGGGATGCAAACCGCCAAAGACTTTTTATCGCCCGCGACCGTATGGGGCAGAAGCCGCTTTATTATAGCTATCAGAACGGCAGCTTGTACTTCAGTTCCGAACTGACCAGCCTGCTCGAGGCTCTGCCGCAGCGCCCAAAAATTCATCTGCCCGCCATTGATTTATTTCTTGGCCTGCAATACATCCCCGAACCGCTTACGCCCTACGAAAATATTTTCAAGCTTCCCGCGGCCCACACGCTTACGGTTGAAGGTGAGCAGTTGACGATTGAACGCTACTGGCAGCTAGAGTATGAACCCAAACTTGATGCCCCCGAAGATGAATTAATCGCCGAGTTGCGCCAACGCATGCAAGCTGCGGTCGAAATGCGCATGACTAGCGATGTGCCTCTCGGCGCGCACATCAGTGGCGGGATCGATTCGAGCGTGATTGTGGCGTTGATGGCGCAGGCCAGTTCTCAGCCGGTGAAGACCTTCTCGGTGGGGTTTGAAGAAAGCGCTTTCTCCGAATTGCCCTATGCCCGCGCCGTAGCCGAGCGTTATGCCACCGAGCATCACGAGTTCACCCTCACCTTCGGCGATATTCCTGAAACCCTCACAACGCTGACAAGGCATTTCGGCGAACCTTTTGCCGACCCGTCGGCGATTCCCCTTTACCATCTTTCAAAATTGACGCGGGAATACGTCACCGTGGCCTTGAATGGGGATGGTGGTGATGAGGCTTTTGCGGGCTATTGGCGTTACTGGCTTGACCCGTGGGGGAATCGCTACGCGCGCTCGCCGCGGATCCTGACCAAAAAGCTGATTCCCGCTCTGGCGCGCCTGCTGCCCAATAAGGCCAACGCCCCGGTGGGCAGCAGCCTGCTCGATGGGATCAAACGCCTCGAGCAACTTGCCGCCATTGACCCCCGCGCCAGCATTTTGCGCTGGGGATCGTACTTCTCACCCGATTGGGCGGCGCTCTTGTGGAAACCCGATTTTGCCGCGCAGTTTGGCGCACGCGCGGTTGAGCGTTTTCTCATCGAAAAATTCGAAAACGCTCATGCCCAATCCTTCATGGATCGCACGCTGTACACGGATATTCACGCCTATTTGCCGGGCGATTTGTTGGTCAAGGCTGACCGTATGACGATGGCGAATTCCCTCGAAGGGCGTTCGCCCTTTCTCGATCACGAGTTGGCAAGTTGGGCGGCGCGTTTGCCAGAGCGCATGCGAGTGCGTGGCCGCACAGGCAAATATCTGTTACGTCAGGCCTTTGCCGCGGATCTACCGCCACGCGTCCAGGCACGTGGCAAGCAAGGGTTCGGGATTCCGCTCGGGGCCTGGTTCCGTGGGCCACTGGCCGATTGGTCGCGCCAAATCCTGCTCTCTCCAGACAGTCATCTCAGCGAGTGGTTCCACATCCAGCCGCGTCAGCAACTCATCGAAGAGCATCTCGCCGGGCGCGCTGATCATGGCAAGCGCATTTACGCCCTGGCGGTGCTGGAACTGTGGGCGCGGCAGGCCGCTTGACAGGTTGACCCCTTCGTGACAGAATTCAACTGGTGGAACACACAAACTCCACGAAAATTGTTTTACAAACATTCACCACGAAGGCACAAAGGCGCGAAGAGTTTTTCTTTGTTTCTTCGTGCCTTTGTGGTGAAAAAACTCGAATGAGACATACATGACACAAAAACTAGCCAGTGGTATCCACATTCGTATCCAACGCACGAAAGGGTGGGCTGGGTTACGCTTGCGCGAGTTGTGGGCGTACCGCGATTTATTTTGGATATTAGCCTGGCGCGATGTGAAACTGCGCTACAAACAAACCGCGCTGGGTGTAACCTGGGTGATTTTGCAGCCCATTCTAACATCGGGTATTTTCGCAGTGATCTTTGGCGTTTTGGCAAAACTGCCCTCGGATGATTCGCCCTATCTGCTATTTGCCTTCGCGGGAACATTGCCCTGGACATTGTTTGCACAGTCGTTGCAACGCGCTGGGAGCAGTCTTGTCAGCGGGCGCGAGTTGATTTCGAAAGTTTATTTTCCGCGTCTGGTGCTGCCGATTGCGAGTTCCTTCTCGGTGCTGGTCGATTTTTTTGTGGGCTTGGTGACTCTGGGGGGATTATTATTGATCTATCAGACGCCGTTCACATGGAATTTATTGGCCTTACCCGGTTTGGTATTGGTGAATTTGCTAATTTCGGTCGGGGTCAGTTTCTGGATTTCGGCGTTTAGTGTGCACTACCGCGATTTTATCTACGCGCTGCCATTTTTAGTGCAGGCCTGGATGTATGCCTCTCCGGTGGCCTATTCCAGCAGCATCGTTCCAGAACAGTGGGAGGCGCTCTACGCCCTCAACCCGATGGTGGGCGTGATCGAAGGTTTTCGTTGGGCGTTGCTGGGGCAGGGTGAGTTTTCCTGGCTGTCGTTCGCTGTTTCGCTGTCGGTGAGTATTCTGATTTTTATCTCTGGCGCGATGGTATTTCGCCGCATTGAGCGCGGTTTTGCGGATGTGATCTGATGAGTAAACTGGCGATTCATATTGAAAATATCAGCAAGGTCTATCGTATTGACGCTACCACCGGCGGAGCGGTTTCGCGCACATTGCAAGATGATCTGGTCAATTTAGCGCGCAAACCCTTACGGCGCGGCGCAGCTTCCACCCGGAAGCAGGAAATTTGGGCGTTGAAGGATGTCTCTTTTGATATTGCTGAAGGCGAAGTCATTGGTCTGATTGGGCGTAATGGTGCCGGGAAAAGCACGCTTTTAAAAGTGCTCTCACGCATCACAGAACCCTCCGCGGGGTATATTGATCTCTACGGGCGCGTGGGTGCCCTGCTCGAGGTCGGTACCGGTTTCCATACCGAACTCACCGGGCGTGAAAATATTTATCTCAGCGGTGCCATCTTGGGAATGCGTAAATCCGAAATCGACCGCAAATTCGACCAAATTGTGGAATTCTCCGGCGTGGAAGCCTATATTGACACACCGGTCAAGCGATATTCCAGTGGGATGGGGGTACGTCTGGCCTTTGCGGTTGCCGCGCACCTGGACCCTGAGATTTTGCTGGTGGATGAAGTTTTGGCCGTGGGCGATGCTGCTTTCCAGAAGAAATCGTTGGGAAAAATGTCCGAAGTCGCCGAGAGTGGTCGCACGGTGGTTTTTGTGAGTCATAATATGGGCGCGATTAAGAATTTGTGTACCCGCGCTGTATTGCTGGAAGGTGGGCAAGCCGTCGCCGATGGAGATGTAGACAGCGTGGTGCAGCAATATTTAATAAACGCCAGCGAAAAAGGGGAGTGGCACACGAGCATTGCCGAACGCTCCGACCGCAAGGGGAATGGAGCGATCCGTTTCACCGGGTTTGAGTTGCGATCTCCCCAGGGCGACCGGGTAGATGCAGCGGTCTCCGGTGAGCCAGTGGATTTTGTGTTGCACTACAAACGCTCGGAAGCAGAAATTCAGAATATCACGATTTTGCTCTGGCTTCGCGATGCCTTTACAAAAGGTATGTTGCGTTTGGGCACGGATCTCACAGCGCAGGATTTTTCTGTGCTCCCGGAGAAAGGTGAATTAATTTGCCATGTGCCGCGTTTCCCTTTGCGGGCCGGGCGCTATTATCTCGATTTCGGGGCCGATATTGGTACCGTCAAGGCCGATCGCCTAATTCGCGCCGTGACGTTGGACGTGATTGATGGCGATTATTATGGCAGCGGCAAAATTCCCACACACCCTAATGATGGTGATGTGCTGTGCGAGCACAGCTGGAATTTAGGGGCCAACGGATAGCCCATGAAAGTCATTTATTCGGGTCTGTTTGAAGAATATTGGCTGAAAACGGCGCAATTGTTGTCGGATGAGAATGGCTGGCAGCCGGTGTACTGGATCGCGATGCCCGAAGCTGAAACCATTATCCGGGGCCGCTATCCCGATGTGATTTTTCATCCCCTGCTGGATGCCATTAAGGGCATCCCTGCCCCGGTATACGCGGAGCGTTTGTGTGCGCCGCTGGATCAGCCCATAATTCAGCAGAATGCTTACACCGAACTGCTTTTACTGCGCATGATGGATCGCTACGATGCGCTAGGCTCTTTCGATTACAACGACCGCGTGCGCCTGCTGCACCGCCTGATGATGTACTGGCAAACCGTCCTCGACGAGACCCAGCCCGATATAGTGGTGTTCACCGTCATTCCGCACATGATCTACGACTATGTGTTGCACGAATATTGCAAGCAGCGCGGCATCCGTACTTTGATGTTTGAAAGTACACCCTTTTTGGGAAGAACCTTTATCATGGAAACCTTTGAGAGTGCGTCCCCGGCAGAAACTCTCTACAACAAGCTCTTGGCTGATCCTGTGCCCGATGATATTTTTCTCTCTGATGAGGTGGAAAACTATATCCACTCATTCAAGGGCTCCTACCAAGATGCGCCGATCTACATTCGCCGCGACCCAAAGAAAAAGCTTTATCAAGGCAGCACATCTTCTCAGAAATCGGTGCTGCAAAAATTGCTTGATTTTGAGAAGTACGCCCAATATATTAAGAAACAGATCCGCATTTTGCGCGCCCGTGTGACCGTGCCCCAGAACTATGTCAAGCAAAAACACAAAAAGCTGGAAAACTCACAGATGAATTTTCTGGCGTACCAGATTTTTCGAGCCAGATCGCGGCGGCGAATGCGTCAACTGGAACAGCGTTATAAACAACTTGCGGTTGAGTTAGATTTCGATCAGCCCTATATTTTCGTTGCCCTGAGTTATCAGCCCGAGCGCACCACTTCACCGATGGCAGGCGCGTTCGTCGAGCAATATCTCATTGTGGATATGTTGTCGAAGGCCGTTCCCAAAGATTGGAAAATCTACGTTAAAGAACATCCGACGCAGTTTACGCCCGCTAAATATTTTCGCGCCCAAAGCGGGCGTTCACTTGATCTGTACGATGATCTGGCAGCTTTGCCCAATGTACAACTGGTGCCGCTGGATATTTCATCGTATGATTTGATCGATCATGCCCAAGCCGTTGCTGCCACAACCGGTACCGCGGGCTGGGAAGCGCTGCATCGTGGCAAGCCGGTTCTGCTCTTTGGTCTGCCCTGGTATCGTGGCTGTGAAGGTACCTTCCAGATTGACACCTACGAAAGCTGCCTCTCAGCGTTGGAAAAAATCCGCACCGGGTATGCATTGGATGAGCAAAAAATCAGGCTCTTCGTTTCTGCGCTAGAAAAAACCGCCATTGATGTCTCTGTAGAGCCGCATTTACAAATCAAGCCGCTCACCGCCGACGAAAAAGCTGCCCGGTTGGTTGAAGCCATACAGGAATTTGTAGCCGTATGAGAAACTTAAATAAAGTCTTCATCATCGCCGAAATTGGCTCCGTACACGATGGCAGCTTTGGTAATGCCACCAAGTTGATCGAAGCCGCCGCCGCTTGTGGTGTGGATGCGGTTAAATTCCAGACGCATATCCCCGAGGCCGAGACTCTGCCCGATGCGCCCATGCCGCCCTACTTCAAAGGTGAGCCGCGTTTTGAGTATTTTCGGCGCACGGGTTTCACCCTCGAACAATGGAAACAACTCAAGCAGCACTGCGACGAGCATGGTGTCACTTTTTTGTCGTCGCCCTTCTCGGAAGAAGCGGTGGATTTGCTCGAAGAAGTTGGCATGACGCAGTACAAAATCCCCTCGGGGGAAGTTACCAACCTCCCCATGCTGGAAAAGATTGCCCGCCTCGGGAAGCCGGCCATCCTCTCTTCGGGTATGTCCTCCTGGGATGAGATTGACCGCGCCGTGGCCGTCATCCAAATGCACAACGCCCCCCTGATGGTGATGCAATGCACCAGTGCTTATCCCACGCCCTATGAGCGGGTTGGCCTGAACGTGATGCAGGCGATGGCGGCGCGTTACAACGTTCCCGTTGGCCTGTCGGATCACACCCTGACCAATTACGCTGTCTTTGCTGCCGTTACGCTGGGCGCGGTCGTAATCGAGAAGCATTTTACTTTCAGCCGTCTGATGTATGGCAGCGATGCGCGCCATTCGCTCGAACCCGCTGAAATGATGGATTTGGTGCAAGGTGTGCGCGCCATTGAACGCATGTTAGCTGCGGATGTAGAGAAACGGACGGAGCCGTACCAGGACATGAAGAACATCTTCGAAAAAAGCCTGGTCGCGGCGATGGACATCCCCGCCGGAACGATTCTGACCCGTGAGCTGGTCGGCATCAAAAAGCCGGGTACTGGCATCTCCGCGGCGCGCCTGGATGAGTTCATTGGGCGTAAGGTTACGCGTGATATAGCAGTCGGCGCTTTGCTGGCTGAAGAAGATTTCAGATAAAAAAACTTCACCACAAAGGCACAAAGACACGAAATTTTATTTTTTCTTTGAGCCTTCGTGTCTTTGTGGTAAAAAATCTGTGGATGAAACCTATGAGAAAAATATGTATCGTTGTCGGTTCACGAGCCAATTACAGTAGCATCAAAAGTGTGATGCGCGCCGTGCAGCAGCATCCCGCTTTAAATTTACAGACTATTGCCGGAGCCTCAGCGCTGCTCGACCGCTTCGGCGCGGTGGTAGATACTGTAATCGCCGACGGCTTCGAGATTGACGCTCGCGTCCACATGATTATTGAGGGCGAAAATCCCACCACGATGGCAAAATCCACCGGCCTGGGGCTGCTGGAACTGCCCGGCGTGATCGAACAACTCAACCCAGATGTCGTCGTTACCGTGGGCGATCGCTTCGAGACCATGGCAACGGCTATCGCCGCGGCCTATATGAACATCCCCCTGGCGCACACCATGGGTGGCGAAGTTTCTGGCACCATCGATGAGAATATCCGCCACGCCATCACCAAGCTCTCGCATATTCACTTCCCCGCCAGCCAGGATGCCGCCACGCGCATTCTCCGCATGGGTGAAGACCCGACCACTGTGCATGTCACCGGCTGTCCGCGCATTGACTTGGTGGCTGAAATTGCATCCGAGAATCATCGCTTGCCTGAAAAAGCCTGGCTGGAATATGAAGGTGTGGGTGGGCAGATTAGTCTGGATGAACCCTTTTTGCTCGTCTCGCAGCACCCCGTCACCACCGAATATGGCGATGGGGAGCGTCAGATTACCGAAACCCTGATGGCATTGCAGGAACTTAAAATGCCCACCATCATGCTCTGGCCCAATGTGGATGCCGGTTCCGATGATATTGCCCGTGGTATGCGTAAATTCCGTGAACACTATAATCACGACTACATCCGTTTTTACAAAAATTTCTCCGTAGATACTTATGTGCGATTGATGAAAAACTGCGCCTGCAAAATTGGCAATTCTAGCGCTGCCATCCGCGAGGGCGCGTTTCTCGGCGTTCCCGCTGTCAACGTGGGCACGCGTCAGATTGGCCGCGAACGCGGTAAGAACGTCATCGATGTGGCTTACGACCGCGCCCAAATCGTGGCCGCCATTCAACAGCAGGTGGAGCATGGTCATTACCCCTCCGAACCCATCTATGGCGACGGCCGCGCCGGTGAACGCATCGCCGATATTTTGGCGACGGCGGAGTTCAATATTAACAAACGCATGACGTATTAGTGTGAATATTCTCGGCATCATCCCCGCTCGCGGCGGCTCGAAAGCCATCCCGCACAAAAATATCACCCCCCTGGCGGGCAAGCCCCTGCTGGCCTACACCTGCGAAGCCGCGTTGAGCAGTCAGCGGTTGTCTCGCGTGATTCTCAATACCGATAATCCCGAAATAGCTGAAGTTGGCCGCGCCTGTGGTATCGATGTGCCGTTCATGCGCCCCGCTTATCTCGCCGCCGACGATACCCCCATGCTGCCCGTTTTACAGCACACGCTGGATTGGATGGCTGCCGAGCAAGATTTTCCTGTGGATGTGCTGGTGCTGCTCCAACCGACATCACCCCTGCGTAGCGCGGAGCACATTGACGCGGCGGTGGAGTTGCTCCTAACAAAAGGGGCAGATACTGTCGTCTCGGTTGTGGCTGTCCCCCATCACTTCAACCCCGTCTCGGTGATGCAACTCGACGATGAAGGTTGTTTGCAACCCTTCTTACCCGGTGAAATGATCCTTCGGCGGCAAGATAAACCGCGCGTTTACGCCCGCAACGGGCCAGCCGTGCTCGTTATTCGCCGCGCCACCCTCGAGCAGGACCACCTCTACGGGGCAAAAACCCTGCCCTATGAGATGGATCCAACTTCCTCGATAGATATTGATTCGCCTGAAGATTTGGACTTGGCCGAATTTTGGTTGGCGCGCCAGAAAAATTCCCTATGAAATCCGTTGATATTCTCTACTTTGTTGAACACGTCGCCCGCGAGCTGGATATTGCTTGTGCGGTGAAGGCCATTATCGAGCGCGATACGGAACTAAGAGTCGAAATCGTTTCGATTACACATCGCATCGAGGAAACACTGACCAACTTCCAGCCGCGCGTCGTGACCCTGCCCTATTGTGTCGCTGTTCATGAAGCCGGGCTGGACAAAATTGTGGCGCGCTGGCCGCAGGCCGAATATGTCAGTCTTTCGTATGAGCAGGTTTTGGGGCAGGCGCAAAAGGATTTGAACTCGCCCAAAGACGAGTTTGCCCAAAAATTTGTTTTGTATCACGCCTGGGGTGATTTTTTCGCCGAGTATTTAAAAACCCATGCCGTGCCGCCGGAACATATTTATATCAACGGCAATCCCTCGTATGCGCTCTACCGCCCGCCCTATGCAGATTATTATGACAATCAACGTGAAGCGTTGGCGAAGCAATTTGGCCTGGACGCGGGGAAACGCTGGGTTTTCATCCCTGAAAATTACGGCTGGGCCTTTTTTGAAGACCACATGGTACGCGCCCGCATCCGGCGGGGCTTTGACCCGCAGCAAGCCTACGAGTATCGTGATTTTGCTCGTGCTTCGTTGCGTGCTGTCTCTATCTGGTGGCGGGAAGCTGCGAAAATTGATGAACTGGAAATTATTATCCGTCCCCGCCCGGCGATCCCGGCGCAAAATTTTATCGAGCGGGTGCGTGAGTGCGCCGGAGATTTGCCCAACCGTTTGCATTTCATCAAACACGGTACGGTGCGCGAGTGGATTTTGGCAGCGGATGTGGTCGTCTCTTCGTACAGCACCACCATGCTCGAAGGCGCGGTTGCTCGCAAACCGGTGTATATGCTGGCCCCGCAGCCCTTCCCTGCGTTGCTCCACGCCGATTGGTACGCGCTCACCGACCAACTCGAAACCCAGACCGATTTTCTCGCAGCGATCTCGCAGAAAGAACTCACTAAGAATTGGGTTGAACTGGAAAAATGGCTCATTCCCCTGATGATGAGCCGCGGCGACGCCATTGCTAATATCGCCCGCATGCTCACCGTCAAAGCGAAGGGTGAACTTTCCACCCCGCCGCCACTGGAAATTGCCCGTCAGTTGGAACGTGTTACTGCGGAGCGTTTGTATCGTACGGCGCGCAAACATGGCTGGCGGCTGTTTCAGAACACCCTCGCCGCGCTGGGCATCCAAACCCAGGATCAAGGTTGGACAGCGCACGAAAGCGATGCTATCAACCCCGCCGAAATCGCCCGCCGTGTGAAGCGTTGGCGCGAAATATTGGTTTAAAAATCTCACCACGAAGGCACAAAGACATAAATTTTTTTGACAATTTCCCTTCGTGTCTTTGAGTCTTGGTGGTGAAAATACTTGTCATGCCCAAAGTTAGCGTCATTATCCCCACCTATAACCGCGCCGACTATATTGTCGAAGCCATCGAGAGTGTGCAAGCGCAGACGTTTCGCGATGTTGAGATTATCATTGTCGATGACGGCTCGACCGATGGCACACAGGCTGTACTTCAACCGTGGATCGACGCGGGCCAAATTCGCTATTCTCGTCAGGAGAATCGCGGGGTTTCAGCGGCGCGCAACCGGGCAATTGCGCTGGCGCAGGGGGCGTATCTCGCTTTCCTCGATTCCGATGACTTGTTTGCCCCCGATAAACTCGAGAAACAGGCCGCCCTCCTCGATGCAGATTCTGAAATTGGGCTGGTGCATGGCAGTTTTCGCCGCGTGGACATGGACGATAATTTGCTGGCCGAGCGAGATACATCAAATTTTTCTGGAAATGTCTACCCAGAGATGCTGCTCGATTGGTCGGTGCTGATTCCGCCCTCGTGCGTGATGCTGCGCGCTGCCGCACTGATCGAAACCGGCGGCTTTGACCAAGCCATGCGCTGGGGAGAAGATATTGACCTGTGGCGGCGCGTGGCGCGGCACTATCACTTCGCCGCTATCCCCGAGATTCTAACTACGATGCGCGTCCACACCGAAAATACTTCAGTTGCAAAAGCCGATTTGCGCGCCATTGCCGATTTTGAGCGTTATTTGCAAAAAGCGCTTGATGATGATCTGGTGCTCTCGCCCAAATTTCGCCGTCGGGCATGGGCAAAATTGTACAGCAACGCCGGACACAATATTCTTGCCGCGGGGCAGCTTGAGCAAATGTCCGCCGTTCGTGCGTATAGCCTAAAAGCCATTCGCCAAAATCCTGCCCAATGGAGCGCCTACCTCGGCTGGTTGGCTTCGTGGATTGGGCCGCAGATGCGTCAAAAGCTGCTCGTTCTCTGGCGCAAGCTCCGTTAATTTAACGCAATACCCTAAAGGGCATGGGTGTCGCAAAGAAGGCAGGACGCAAAAAACATCAAAAAGCTTTGCTCCCTTGCGCCTTTACGTTAAAATTTTTGGCTATGACCTTATCGATTCTATTCTTGGGCACACAAATGACTATTGGCGGGGCGCAGCGCGTGTTGCTGACTCAGGCCGAATGGTTTCACGCGCGCGGCTATCGGGTGACGGTAGCCTTTTTTTACGATAAAGATAATTTGCGCGCTGCCTGGGAAGCCCAATATCCTTTCCCTGTGGTGGATTTACGCACCCGTGAGCCGGGCTCGGCCCGCGGCGGTGTTGCGGGTTTGTTGCGCGGACTGCTGAATCTGTGGCGTTTACTGCGCCGGGAGCGGTTCGACATCATCGAGACCTTCACCCCGGACAGCAATTTGCTCGGCTTGCCGCTGGCCTTTTTTGCACGCGTTCCGGTGCGGGTGGGATCACATCACGGATTGATTGAGAATATCTCGCCGTTGGTGGAGCGCCTGCACGGGATGATGATTAATTCCCGGATGGTATCGGCGTTGGTGGCGGTCTCGACGCGGGTGCAGCAATTGACGTTGGCGGTGGAGCGCACGCGGCCCGAAAAGGTGATTCTGATTCCCAACGGGGTGCAAATCCCTGGGGCTGAGACGTTTATCCTCGAGAAGCGGCAAACCCTTCGGGACACGCTCGAACTGGATTCAACCTCGGAATTGATCATCACTGTGGGACGGCAGACCCACCAAAAAGGGCATTCGATTCTCCTGGAGGCTATTCCCGCGGTGCTGGAATCGCATCCTCGGGCGGTATTTGCTCTGGTTGGCGATGGACCTCTCCATCCAGCTTTAAAAAATCAGGCCAAAAAAATTGGTATCGAAAAATCGCTGCGCTTTTTAGGCACGCGTGATGATGTTTACGCCCTGTTGCACGCTGCGGATATTTTCGTGCTGCCCTCGCTCTCTGAAGGCTTGCCAATGGCGTTGCTGGAAGCGATGGGCATGGGGCTTCCGGTGGTGGCTACTGCGTTAGAGGGAATTGCCAGCGTGGTCGAAGATGGGCGGCATGGGTTGTTGCCTGCGCCGGGTGAGGTACAATCGCTGGCGTCTGCATTGGCGAGATTGCTGAGTGATACCGCGCTGCGAGAGGGGCTGGCTGCAGAGGGTCGCCGCCTGGTGCTGACACACTACACCCTGGAGCGGATGTGTTCGGATTATGAAGCATTATTTTTGCGATTGTATCAAGATGGCATACTCTAAAAATCTAACGCAAAGTCGCAAAGGTGCAGGGACGCAAAGAATAAAAAAGAAACTTTGCAGCTTGGTTTCCTTGCGCCTATGTGTTAAATTTCGCTGTGGTGCCGCATGAAGCCATTTGATCGCGCGTTGATGGCGCGTTTACTGGTTACGTTTGCCGTGTTGCTCTTGCTGGTTTTTGCCGGGAGCGATTTCTACGCAGTCGTTGAAGGCACGCAGAACTGGATCGGCAAATTCACCATCACCTGGGGCCTGCCGCTGGCCGGGATGATGCTCTTTGGCACGTTGGCGGTGGCGTTGGGTCTGACAAGTTTATGGCTGCCACAGAAAACCGATGACCTTGTGGTGGCACTGGCGCGCAGCCGTGACAAACTTGGCCCCCTGCGCTGGCTGTTTTTCGCCGCGCTGGCCTTTCTGCCCGCTAAAATTTTTCTCTACACCCCGCTTGGCTATAAAATCACCGGTGCGGCCTTTCGGCTGGCCTTCCTGATAGCTGTAGGGCTGGCGATGGCGCTATTTGCCACACGTCATCCGCGTCATCTGATCCGTTGGCGGCCTTTGATGCTAAGTTTTGTCGCTGTGGGCGCGGTGATTGTCTTCGCTGTCGAGTTCGTCACCGTGGTTGATTACCCCCTCTCATTAACCTGGTCGGAGGGCAACCGCATCTGGGATTATTCCTGGCTTTACGGGCGACGCTTCTACGATTATCCGCTCAATCAGCGTTTCGAAGCGTATATTGATATTGGGCGGCAGTCATTGTGGGGGTTGCCTTTCTTATTTGGCGGCGTGACGCTTGAAGGCGTGCGTCTGTGGTCGGCGTTGGTTTTCACTGTGCCGTATCTGTTTCTGGGTTGGTTAGCGTTGCGCGCGCTCCCCGCCCTCCGCAAAGATTGGTCCTGGGCGGGCGTGTGGCTCTTCCTGTTCCTCTATCAAGGCCCCATTTACACCCCCCTCGTTCTGAGCGCCATTCTCGTCGCCGGAGCGCGCCGCAAAGCGTTATGGATTGCCCTGCCCCTGATTTATCTGGCCGGATATTATGCTCAACTCAGCCGCCTGACCTGGATGATTGCCCCGGCAGTTTGGGCAGTGTTGGTAGCCTTGCTCGATGATGAAACATCCCCCGGCGAGCGTATGCCCTGGCGTTCATGGCTGCAGGTTGGATTATATGGTTTGGCGGGATTATTTGGCGGCGTGGGAATTAAACGCGGCTGGGAGCGCATCTCGCGACAACTGGGATTGGCGAACGCAGCTCAGGGTGGGGTGCAGGTCAACTTGCCGATGCCTGCCCCCGCGGCAATTTTCACCGATACCGCCGACACGGTCGAAGCCGTCAGCAGCGGCAGCAATTCCTTTCTCACTGATCAGCCCTTGCTCTGGGAGCGCCTGTGGCCCAACCCCACCAACGGGTTGGGCATCGTTTTAGAATTGGCATTAGCCGTTTTGCCGCTTGTCATTTTATTGATTTACTTGGCAATACAGTCACAAAATAAAGAACCACAGATAAACACAGATAAACGCAGGATACATGACAAAAAATCCGCGTTCACACCTGCACTTGACACCGCAGGCGCAAGTGTCCGCGTTGATCCGCGTCCAAATTGGCAGCTCAACATCTGGCAAAAACTGGCCGTAGCTGGCGGGTTGCTGGGCTTTTTGGGCATCGGGCTGATTATTAGCGTTAAAATTGGCGGTGGCAGCAACCTGCACAACCTGGATATATTCCTTGTTAGTCTGGTCTTTGTTGCCGCGGCGGCGTGGGAACGTGGCGGCGGACAGATTCTCGCGAATTTGCAGGAACAAACCTCGGGAGTCAAGATACTCTTTTTATTCCTGGCTTTGATTCCCGCCTTCTTACCCCTCATGGATGCCATGCCGCTAGAACTCCCCGAGCAGCAGTATGTCGATCACACCATCGACTTGCTCATCACTGAATCCGAGCATGTGGTCGCGCAAGGCGGCGAAGTCCTCTTTATGGATCAACGTCAACTGATTACCTTCGGCGTGGTGGATATTCCTCTGGTGCCGGAATATGAAAAAAAACAGGTCATGGATCGCGCTCTGGCGCAAGATATGGAATATTTGATGCCGTTTTACCGCGATCTCGCCGAGCAGCGCTTCGGCCTGATTATCACTGATCCGCAGCGCATCCGTTACTCTCGCGAAGAAGAGCAATGGGATGCTGAGAACGATACCTGGGTACAGTGGGTTACAGAACCGTTGTACTGTTACTATAAACCTAAATACTCGAAAGACAAGACGCATGTCTGGTTCTTTGTCCCGCGTGAAGAGATTGGCGATTGTTCGTATTATCCGTAATGATCTTCACCATCAAGACACCAAAACTCGAAGTTGACATCGGTAAATAGCTGCATTCCTTTGTGTCTTCGTACCTTTTGTGGTTATATTTTTCTGGAGATTTTTGATGAACCAAATCGGTGGGCGCAATAAAACCATCAGCATCTTCGCCAGCATTTTTGCCCTCGAGGGGGTTGCCGCGCTCATTTACTTGCTGCGCATCCCCGGCGACGTGCAAAATGCCTGGCTCTTAGGGCTTTCAAAAACGCGCTTTGCGTTGGCGACTATGCTGCTAGCCGGGATCGCCGTTTTTGTGTTGGTCGCATTTACCTTCTGGCGCAAACCAGAAACCCTCACGCCTCTGCAATCTCTTGCTCAGCGTGGTGAATTTTACTATCCGACAGTGTTCTTTTTCCTGCTCGGTGGCGTTATTGCTGGTCATCTGTTATGGCTCTCCGGCACACTCACCGATGAATTTCTGCATGGCGTGTTGACGCGTCTGGTTCCGCTGATCGCCTGGGGCGGGGTGATGAGTTGGCAATTCATTTTTATATTGCCTGTTTTGCGCTATGAAGATCGTCAGGTGTGGAGTGATGGACAAAAGCGCGTTTTTCGTTGGAGTGCGGGTATTTTTGGTGTGTTGCTTCTACTGTGGGGCATGATTGCTGCAACCGGCCTGGGGATTAAGCCCGATGCTTTCGCCTGGGACCCACCCGGAGCGCCGCTCGTTTCCATCCAGATTGCTATCGCCGGGCTTTTGGGGATGTTCATCTTTTTTGCAGAATGGTCTCTCTCCAACCAGAAATCCGAACTTTTAACCCGTTTTTTTGATATTCTTCTCAGTCTGGTACTTTTTTTGGCCGCATTCTATTTGTGGCGCAATGTCCCGCTGGACAGGGCTTTTTATGCCCCGATGGAACGACCGCCAAACGCTGAGTTGTATCCTTACTCGGATGCGGCTATGTATGATAGCGGCGCGCACCGGGTGCTGGTGGGCGAAGGGTTTTCGGGTATTGATCGCAAGCCTTTTTATGTGTTGTTTTTGGTTTTTGCGCACGCGGTTGTGGGCGATAGCTATAACGCCATTGTCAATTTGCAAATTTTGTTTTTGGCCATGCTCCCGGTGATGGTGTATTGGCTGACAAAATCGCTGCACTGGCGTTTTACGGGGACGATTGCCGCGCTGTTGTTCATTTTGCAAGAGAAAAATGCCATTGCGCTTTCTGCGGATATTCGGGTTTCCAACTCGAAGCTAATGATGCCGGATATGTTTGCCGCGTTTGGCGTGGTTTTGTTGTCGTGGCTGGTGATGCGCTGGCTGCAAAACCCGGAGCGCTGGCGCTGGTTCCCGCTGCTGGCCGGGGGTGTTTTTGGCATTACGGTGATGATCCGCTCGAACAGCATTTTTTTGCTGCCCGTGGTGCTTGGGGCGATTGCGGTTGCGTTTTATCGTAAATGGCGTGCGGCCATTGCCCCGGCAGGCTTGTTTGCGCTGGGGCTGATGCTCGTCATTTTCCCCTGGATGTGGCGCAGTTATCAGTTGACGGGGCAATTTACGCTCAACGAGCCTGCGCAGGTTGTTTTTCACGCCGAATTGTACACCGAAGAAATCGGTCAAATCGAGTTCACGCGCCTGCCCGGTGAAACCGAAAAACAATATGTTGCGCGCGCCAACGCCTATATGCGCGATTTTACGCTCAGCCATCCCGGCGTTGTGGTTGATTTTGTGCTGGCGCATTTTTTGAATAACGAATTGGGGCTACTGTTCACCCTGCCCCTCACGCCGTGGTATCTGCAAGACCCCAACATGGTCGCCTTCAACGCAAAAACAGGCGATTTACAGCGCCTTTGGGAAGATTGCTGCACGGTCAACCAGTATGTTGCCCAAATGCCGTTTTGGTCGGGATGGAATGGGCATTTGCCGCCCATCATGGTGGCTATGCTGGGCGCAAACCTGGCGCTGATCGCCATTGGCCTGGGTGCGGCCTGGGCGCAATATGGCATTGTTGGCCTGATCCCCCTCGTTATGAGCCTTGCTTACAGCCTGAGCACGGCAGTTGCGCGCCGCTCCGGCTGGCGTTTTGTCACACCTATTCACTGGGTAGAGTTTGTATACCTTGCCATCGGTATCGCCCAAGTGACAATTTGGCTTTTTGAGTATTTATCGAGTGTGAACAGCTCTGATTGGATCGAAGAAAGTGTTCAACCTGTCAAAAGCAACTATCGAAGCGCTTGGAAGCTGAATATGGCGATTGGGATAATTTTACTGAGTTTTGGGATTTCTCCATTGATGGTGGAAAATTTGATTCCCCAGCACTACGCGGCACTTTCGACCTCAGAGCGGGTTGCCCTACTTGAAGAGATGAATTTCTTCGAAGAATTTCCTGCACTGGATGAGCCTACCCTCCAGCAGAGTCTGGAAAAGGATGAGATCGTTATCCTACAGGGACGCGCCCTATATCCCCGTTACTACGAAACTGGTTTTGGCGAATCCGGCGAAGGGTGGAGCGCTTATATCCCCAGAGATTTTCCCCGTTTAGGCTTTACATTAGTCGGCCCGAATGATGCTCAAATCATACTTCTGCATGAAACCTCACCGGACTATTTCCCCAACGCGACTGACGTGACTCTCATCGGCTGCGAAGCAGATGACGTTGTCTACGCTCTGGCGGTATATGTGCACGATAAGCGCGAACAACTTTACACGGCTTCGGCTGAAATTGAAGCCCTATGCCCGGTCTTTCGATAATGGACAAAAAGACAAAAATTTCACCACGAAGATGCACAGACACCAAGAAAAATAGCTTTGAGTCTTGGTGTCTTTGCAGTATTTTTTGATGAAAAAACTTTCTTCTTCAACGCTACTTCAAATCTACTTCTGGATCGCTGCGGCGGGTGCATTGGCCGCGCTGGTGCTGCTCTTTGCCCAACCCAGCGAAGCCGCCAGCGCCTGGATTTTAGGCATTTCTAAAACCCGCGCATTGCTGGCCATCGCCTTACTCTTATGGGTACTTGTCGTGGCCTGCACCGCTGTGCTTGTGCGTCGTTCATCATCTTTGCGTGAGCGCATTCTTACATGGGTAAGCAATCGCTGGCTTTACGGGCTTGCGTTGTTCGGCTCATTGCTCGGATTTATGTTTGGTTCTCAACTCTGGCATCTTGCACACATTGTTGCCGATCCCTACATAGGTGGCCTTCTGACTCGTTTGGTACCTCTGTTTCTTCTTGTCACCACGTTCAGCCTGCAAAACCTAATCATCCTCCCTCTGCTGCGTCACGGATGGGTTGATTTTCTAGATGGCAAAGTAGTACGCCTTGGTGGCATCATCTTTGGCCTGCTTCTCTTCATTTGGGCCATCGTTGCCCTCACCGGTCTCGGGGTGAAGCCCGATGCCATTGGCTGGGACCCTCCGGGGGTTCCGCTGACGGTTGCATCCGTTGGGTTGGTATGGCTGGTGGCATTTGTCTGGCTGGCTTTGCCAACGGAAAATCTCCCCAAACCCTTACTCTTCGATATTTTTATCAGTCTCCTTATTTGGGGTGTGGCTGCCTTCCTTTGGAATCAACAACCCATGCGCGCCGACTATTTTGCCCCCGCGCCGCAGCCGCCGAACTTCGCATATTATCCCCACTCCGACGCGACCATGCACGACATCGCCGCCCAACGTTTGCTGATGGGTGATGGTTTTGACGGTGTCGCTCGTAAGCCGCTCTATTCGGTTTTTCTGACGTGGCTGCATTGGCTCGCCGGGGAAGATTATGCCCAGATTGCCCGCTTGCAAATGATGGTGCTCGCTTTGCTGCCGGTTGGCCTCTATTGGATTACGAAAACGTTGCATTTGCGCGTCTCCGGGGTAATTGCCGCCGCACTGATTATTCTGCGCGAGCGCAACGCCCTCATGCTTTCCGGTACCATCGGCGTTTCTAATGCCAAATTGCTCATGTCCGACCTGCCCGCCACGCTCGGTGTGGTGCTGCTGACCGCCATCATCGTCTACTGGCTGCGCCAGCCCGATCGCCGTCGTGCCGCACCCCTCGCCATTGGCGGTGTGCTTGGCTTGCTCCTGCTCGTCCGCCCGCAGATCGTTGTTTTCATTCCGGCGCTGATCGTGCTTATTCTGCTTGTATCCCTTCGACCTTCAACCTTTAACCTTCAACCTTCGTCGCCCGCCACCCGCCATTCAGCATTCAGCATTCAGCATTCAGCATTCTTCATTCTTGGTCTGACGCTCACCCTGCTCCCCTGGTTGTGGCGCAGCTATCAACTCATCGGCCAATTTTCCCTTAATGATCCATCCCAAAACGCCTTCCTGACCCAACAGTACAGCCTTACACCTGGAGAGAGCCGCATTGTACGCAACTCTGGCGAAAGCGACGCTGAATTTGCCCAACGCGTGGATGCCTATCTCTCCGGATTTGTGCGCGCTAACCCTGGTTACGTGACTACATTCATTACGCGCCATTTTGCCCATAATTGGGTCGAAGCCCTGCTTGCCCTGCCGCTCTCTCCTTGGGTCGTGCAGGCCGCCGAGAGTGACCTATTCCCCTACTGGCGCACGCAAGCCGACGATCTGTGGGATGATTGTTGCTCTCCTAAAGCCTATGTTGGCGCTCAGCCCTTTTGGGAGGGTTGGAAAGACGCACTCACCACTGAAAACACCCTCATGCTGGCCCTCAATTTGGGGATGCTGGCGCTTGGCCTGAGCGCGGCCTTTCGTCGAAATCAACTTATCGGTTGGTTGCCGTTGGGCGTGGCGCTGATTTATATCCTCAGCACCGCCGTGGGCCGCTACTCCGGCTGGCGGCTGCTGCTCCCCGCCGACTGGGTGGTGCTGCTATATCTCTCGATTGGTTTGGGTCAGGGTGCCGTTTGGCTGCGGTTCTATATTCAGCGCGACCCCGGCGCTTTTGTCAGATATCCAGCATCGAACGTCCGACGCATTTCAACCTATACCCTTCAACCTTCAACCATTTTTCTTGGATTGATTTTTCTGGCTCTGGGATTTAGTCCGTTAATGATGGAAGCCCTCATCCCTCGGCTTGATTCTCCTTTCCCGGCGGATATTCGCACGACTTTCGAGTTGATCTCCGAAATCGAGCCGATTCTCCCCTCGGTGGAAGCCTTGCTCGAAGACGAGCGCGCTACATTGCTAGAAGGGCGTGCCCTCTACCCGCGCTTTTACCTGCCCAACGAAGGCGAACCCGGCAACGAATGGACGGCTTTCTCGCCGCGTGATTATCGCCGTTTGGGCTTTGTTCTGTTGACGGTCTCGCACGCCAATATTGTCATGCCCCTCGACGAAGCCCCAGCTTACTTTCCCCACGCTGCCGATGTCCTCGTCCTGGGTTGCCGCGCCGATGACTACATCTCGGCCCGGCTGGTTGTCCTGCACAACGAAGACGGGTATACTACCCTGCGCTCGTCGTCTGAGCTATCTTGCGACGACATTCCGTAATTTTTAACGCAAAGCCGCTAAGGAGCAAAGATGCAAAAGAAGAAAATAAAAAGCGCTTCGCGACTTAGCACCTTTGCGCCACCTGTGCCCTTTGGGGTATTGCGTTGCGCTTGTATTTTATGAAGAAACCGATCATCCTCATCAACCCCAACCTTGTTGTTCAGCGTAATGATCCCTTCACCACGGGGATTGTTTACATGCCCATCGGGCTGGCCTATACGGCTGCCGCGCTGCGTGAAGCCGGTCTACCTGTGCAGGTGATTGATGCTTTTGCCGAAGACCCGCGCCAGGCGCGTCGCAGCGAAAAATTCACCCTGATGGGTTTGACGGATGATGAAGTTTTGGCGCGCATCCCCGCGGATGCCGGGCTGGTCTTTCTTTTCGCCATTAACCTGACCAATCATATTGCCAGCGAAAATATTTTGCGGGCCGTCAAACGCGAACGCCCGGATTTGCCCGTCGTGATTCTGGAGAATACGCAGGCCGTTACAGCCTATGCCTTGGAGCATGTGCGACAGGTTTTCTTCGATGCCGGAGCCGATTATGTGCTCACAGGCGAGTCGGAGCGCGCGGCTGTAATTTTGGCGCGTCACCTGGAGGCGCAGAATCCACCCGGCGAACTGAATCAACTCGCGGGCCTGGGTAGCGCGTCCTTTTATAATCCCCCGAAAGAATTTATTCAGGATTTGGACTCGCTCCCTTTTCCGGCCTGGGATTTATTTCCCATCGATAATTACTGGAATTTGCGTTTCGCCCACGGGCCGCAGCATGATAATCGCTATCTGCCTCTGCTGACCTCGCGCGGCTGTCCGTATCCGTGCCGCTTTTGCGTGGTTCCGGCGACCAACGGCCAAAAATGGCGGGCGCGCTCGGCGGTCAACGTTGTGGACGAGATGGAGCATCACGTCAAGATGTTTGGTGTGAGCGAGTTTCATATTGAAGATGTTGACCCCACGATTTCGGACGCGCGTATTCGCGAGATGTGCGCCGAGATTTTGCGCCGCGGTCTGAAAATCACCTGGAAGATCGTCGCCGGGACGAAGGTCGAAACGATCCGTAGCGAAGAAACGCTTGACCTGATGGCGCAGGCAGGCTGCCGCTATATTTCGATCTCGCCGGAGACCGGCTCGCCGCGCGTGCTAAAGTTGATGCGCAAACCCTTTGATTTGGATCATGCCGTGCGCTTGGTGCGGCGCATGAATCAGGTGGGCATCCGCTCGCAGGCCTGCTTTGTGTTGGGTTTCCCCGGTGAAACCGCCGAAGATTTGCAGATGACTTGGGAGATGGTACACGACCTGACGCGCAAAGGCGTGGACGAGATCGCCCTGTTCATTATCACGCCCGTGCCGGGTTCGGCAATTTTCGATGAGTTTCGTGGTTACGAGTCGCTCTCGGATATGAATTTCACCCCCACCTGGCGCGATGATTACGAAGACTTGAGTAAATTCCGTTTGCGACTGTACGGGGCCTTCTTGTTGTGGAAACTGCGCCATTACCCCGGCAAAATCATCCGTCAGGCGTGGAATTTTCTCCGCCGCCGCTTTGAGACGAAAATGGAGATGGTGCCGTACCGCGCTCTCGTGCTAAAATGGCTTGACCGAAAGACGAATCCATGAAGGGCCTAATTAACGCAAAGGCGCAAAGCTGCAGAGACGCAAAGGAAAATAAAGCAAATCTCTGCGCCTGCGTCCCTTTGCGTCCTTGCGTTGAGAATCTTATAAAATGACTAAAAACCAAACCCTGCATATTGCCGTTGTCCTTCCCTGCTATAACGAAGCGATTACCATTCAACAGGTCATCGCCGATTTCCGCGCCCAACTGCCCGACGCTGAAATTCATGTCTTTGACAATAATTCCAGCGATGACAGCGCAAAGCTAGCCGCCGAAGCCGGGGCGATTGTGCATTCGGTCCGTAAACAAGGCAAAGGATATGTAATCCAGAAAGCCTTTGAAATTGTTGTGGTCGACGCATTGGTAATGGCAGATGGCGATGGAACTTATTTTGCGGAAGATGTGCATAAATTGCTGGAGCCGGTCTTGAGCGGCAACGTGGATATGGTCGTCGGCGACCGCCTGCCGACGGCTTCTGATGAGAATATGCGCTGGCACCGTCATTTGGGCAACCGGCTGATTGTGTGGAGTATCAATTTTATGTTTCGGACGCGCTACCGCGATATTCTCTCCGGCTACCGCGTTTTCAGCCGTCGTTTTGTGCAAAATGTCCCCCTGTTGACGCCGGGCTTCGAGACCGAAACCGAGATGACCCTGCAAGCCCTGGAAGAGGGTATGGAAATCATCGAAATGCCGATCTCGTACCGCAGCCGCCCTGCCGATAGTCATTCCAAACTTAATGCTGTGCGCGATGGTTATCGCATTATGCTCACCGCGGCGATATTGCTGCGCGATCATAATCCACTGCGTGTCTTCGGGTTGCTTGCTTTTGTGTTATTATTGGCGGCTTTGGTGCTGCTGGCGCTGACTCTGGCGGGGAATCTATCCCTATTGATCTACAGCGCGTTGCTGGCACTCTTAAGCGCATCATCCTTTGGATTGGGACTGGTGCTGAACGCCGTCAATACGCGTTTCCGGCAGCTCAAACAAATTATGCAGAGAAAATAACTGCCGATCCATCCCCTATAGCCCCTTCCCTAAATGGAAGGGCGAAGAATGCCGGTACCCCTCCCTCGTTGCGGGGGAGGGCCGGGATGGGGGTTCTGGTACTTATAGAAGGAAATTATGACAAACTCGTATGAACAATATCAAGCCCTGCTCGAAGATGTCCCCTGCAACCTGTGCGGCGCGGACGACTTCGAAGTTGTCTACCCCCCGCGCTACGAAGATGCCCGCCCCGATGATATCCTGGAAACCTTCCGCTCATCGGGCGATGAAATTCTGGTTGATCAACTCGTGCGCTGCAACCAATGCGGATTGCAGTACCTGACCCCGCGCTTGAAGAGCGACGTGGTTATCACCGGATACAGTGAAGGCACCGACGAAGCCTTCATCTCGCAGAATAAAGGTCGCGAGATCACCTTCGCTAAATCACTCAATCTTATCGAGAAATACAAACCCCAACGCGGCCGCATCCTCGATGTTGGCACCGCAGGCGGCGCTTTCCTCGGCGTTGCCCATCGCCTTGGCTGGGAAGTAGCGGGCTGCGAACCCAACAAGTGGATGGCCGAATGGGGCAGTCAGCACTACGGCATCGAAATTCAGGCCGGAACCATGAACGATATGGAACTCGCCGACAACAGTTTTGATGTACTCACCCTGTGGGATGTCCTCGAACACACCCCCGACCCCAAAGCTGTACTCGCCGAATGCCGCCGCGTGCTCAAACCCGATGGTGTCCTGGTTGTCAATTACCCCGACATCGCCGCCCTGGTCTCGCGTCTCATGGGGCGCAGGTGGGTTTTCCTGCTCTCGGTGCATCTCTACTACTTCACCCGCGAGACCATCCAAAAGATGCTCGCCGCCAGCGGCTTCTCCACCCGGCGCATCAAATTGCACTGGCAAAGCCTCGAGCTGGGTTATATCCTTTTCCGTATGGGACCGTATATCCCCTGGCTTTCCAAGCTGGGCACCAAAATCGTCAAAGCCCTGCACATCGAACATTTACAAATCCCCTATTGGATGGGCCAAATCCTTGTCATCGCCCAACCAGAAATAAAATAAGAAGGAAACCGCAGATGAACGCCGATAAACGCGGATAAAAAATCAGCGTTCATTTGCGTTCATCTGTGGTTAAAAATTTGGATACTATGAAAGAAAAAATTGTTGTACTTGGCGCCGGTATCGGCGGACTTTCGGCGGGTTATTTCCTCGCCAAAACTGGAAAATATGAAGTTACCGTTTTAGAGAAGGCCCGCGTAACCGGCGGGTTGTGTGCCAGCTTTGAGCACGACGGTTTCACCCTTGACTATGGGGCGCACAAAATTTACTCCGTCATCCCCGGCGTGCTGGATGAAATCCAAACCCTGATGGGCGACCGTCTGCTGACCCTGCCCAAAAAGAACCGCCTGTTTCTGCGGGGACATTTGGTGGATTACCCGCTTAAATTGGGGAATCTGGCGAAAGTGCTGGGATTTGGCACCTTTATACGGCTGGGACTGGGCTACGCCCTGGAGTTGGCGCGTGGCATTTTAGGAAGTCCAACCCCGAAGAGCTATGAAGAATATATGATCCAGCGTTTTGGGCGGCCTGCCTACGAATTAGTTTTCGAACCCCTGGCCGACAAAGTCTGGGGCGGCCCCAACACCCTGCACCCCGAGATGGCGCGGGCACGCGTCCCCGCCTCGGGTGGCATCGAAGTGATTCTCAAACTGTTGGGCATCAAAAAAGAGACTGCCGAAACCAACGCCGAATTCTTCTACTACCCGCGCGCCGGATTTGGCGATCTGCCTCAGGCGATGGTGGAAATGATTGAAGCCAGCGGCGGGCAGGTGATTGTCAATGCCGATGTGCGCGAGTTGGCGCGCGACGGCGCAAAAATCACTGCCGTGAGCGGCACGGTGGCTGGTAAGCCTGCCGAATTTGAGATCGATTATCTTGTCTCATCCATTCCTCTGCCCGTGCTGGGGCGTTTGCTCTTTGGCTCGGACGCTGCTGTTTTGCCATCGATCGACGAGTTAGCGTTCCGTCATCTGGTGCTGGTGTATATTTTCGCCGAAAAAGATCTTTTGCTTGAAGATCAGTGGATTTTCTTCCCCGAGCGCGAGTATATTTTCAGCCGCATCTTTGAACAAAAGCAGATGAATCCCGAACTGGGGCCCGCTGGCCGTACGGCGATAGCCTGCGATTTCACCTGCAACGAAGATAGCTGGCAGTGGCAGGCCAGCGACGAAGAACTGGCCCAGAAAACCATTGAAGGCTTGGTTGAGGGCGGTTTCCTAAAAGAAGAAGATGTTAGCAGATATTACGTCACGCGGACGCGCAATTTTTACCCCCGTTACGATCTAACCTATGTTGAGAAGATGAAGCAGGTTAGTAATCAGTTGCAGGAAACCGAAAATTTATTGCTAACCGGGCGCATCGGCATGTATAACTACAACAACTCCGATCACTGCGTGGATATGGGGCGCTTCATCGCCGAGAATCTTTCCGCCGGGCATCCCCCTGTGGATGTATGGAATGAACTCGAACAGCGCGTCGCCGACTATAAGATCGTAGATTGATATAGAACTTAACCACAGAGACACGGAGAACACAGAGAAAAACAAAAAATCTGTATTGGTCAACAGAAGCTTGAACAGTATGTCTAAAAATTTGATCGTCACCCTGAGCGAATGCGAAGGGTCTAGCGCAGGCGCAAGTGTCACTCCGTTCACGCTACGCGGTGACGTGCCATCGGCAAGCAAAGTGTTCAAGCTATTCTTGATTATTACAGAAAAACAAAAAATCTCTGTGGCCTTCGTGTCTTTGTGGTTAGTTTTTTTCAGGATGAACTTTTTTCCCGCGCGCCCAGGCGATCAGAATATGCAGCGGGAGCGGGATCAGCCCCACAACGGGGAGCAGCCACTTGAGCAGGTAATAGTGATCCTCCCCCTCGCATTGTAGATTCTCGTCAATCGTCTGATTCCCCTCGGGGCCGTAGATTCCCACCAAAATATCAATCACCGCATCGTTATACCCCTGGGCCGCGTAGAAGGGGCGAATTCGCTCAGGATCGGCTTCGATGGCATCTATATCATGCTCCACGACCACCCCGTAGTCGGCATCTAAAATCCACCAAATGTCGTTTTCATTATCCACGCGGGCGCGTGTTACCACATGTCCCTCCAGCCCGACGATATGGGCTTTAACGCGGTTGCGGCCCAGAATATCGGCCAGCATTTTGGAAGATTGTGAGCATACTGAAGTTGCTCGCTCGATGGCGCGTTCGGCGCGGCAGAATTCGTAATTGGCGCGCTCGCCGCGTAATATTTGATCGAAGAAGATCAGGTAATTTTCGCGCAGTGGTACGCGCAATCGGAAAGCCGGGTCGCCGCTCTCCGGCCAGTAATGCACCGTGCCATCGAAAATGAGCTGCGTCAGGCGTTTAACATATTCGGGATACTGTTCGTCAATCGCCACGTCGCGGTTCATTTGGGTGTAAACTTCCTGGGGGGCGTATTGTGCTGTGCGCTGTTTGCCTGCATACTCGATTTCATCATATACTGCTGGATTGCGCAGCGGAATCAGCACGCCGCTGAAGTTGATAAGCAGCAAAAGAACACTGATGCCGAAGGCAACCGCGCTGGCGAATTTTGTGTAGCGCGCCTCGCGAGGGTTGATGAAACTGCTAAAAATGACGGCCACGAAACCGGCCACCACCCCGGCGATTTGCATCGCCCCGATGCCATAACTCCCGGCGGGGTTGTAAATCAAATCAAGTTTCAGCACGCCAAAGATGAGCATGATCCCGGCGATATCAAATAACAGGGCGAGTGGCTTACGCAAATTAGGTGCAATGTGGTTAATCATGAGGATTGTCTTTCGCGGGTGTGTCTATCTGATAGGGTATATCTTTGCTCAAAAAGGAGGGGTGGACTTGCATGTCCACCCCTCCTGCTTTTGCATTCAGATTATACCCGTATCTTGACCTGTGGACGCCCGCGGTTATAATTCAGGAATTGAATTTTAGGACTTATGCTATGAATCTGGATGACGCACACGAAACCCGCGAGTTGCTTCTGCTCGAAACCATTGAACAGAACCCCGATGTGAATCAGACTACTTTGGCTGACAAGCTGGATGTGGCCGTTGGTACGGTCAATTGGCATATTAAGCGCCTGGTCGAAAAAGGTTTCATTAAGCTGAAACGCGCTGAGCGCAAAAAGCTGCGCTATATCATCACCCCCGAGGGGCTGGCTTTTCGCGCTCAGTTGACTGTGAATTATGTGGAAAACTCGATGTTGCTTTTCCGCCGCACCCGCCGCCGGACGTTGGAACTGCTGATGGATATTCGCACTGAAGGTTATGAAAGCATCCGCATTTTGGGCAACGGCGATCTGGTGGATGTGATTCGTCTGACGTGCCTGGAACAAGGTATGGGCGTTGAAGGTGACCCAGCCGCACCCGCACTGGAAATACGCGGCTGGCGAGTTTACCGTTCAGAGAAGGAGATGCAGCCATGAGCGAGCATATTCTGATTACCGGAGGGGCAGGGTATATTGGTTCGTATCTAACTGGCGAATTGCTGCGTCGAGGGCATCGCGTGACTGTAGTGGATGATCTGCTCTATGGCGGTGAGTCGCTGTTGGCCTATTTGCCCAATGATGATTTTCATTTCGTCAAAGCCGATGTCTGTGAAAACCGCGCCATCCGCACTGCCGCACCCGATGATTGGCCTGTGCCCGCAGCCGTAATACATCTGGCTGCGATTGCTGGATTTCCGGCCTGTCAGTCGGTAGGACGACAGGTGGCTTGGCGCTATAACGTCGAATCGACTCAGCGAGTTTTCGAGCAGGCCGAAAATATGGGCGTGGAGCGTTTCATCTACATCTCTACGTATAGTAATTATGGCCTTTCCATGGATGGAAATCCTGTAACGGAAGAGACGCCAGTAAACCCGCAATCGCTGTATGCCGAAACGAAAGTTGCCTCAGAACGTTATTTGCTGGCGCAGTCGGAAAGCAGCACATGTGCGCCGCTGATATTCCGCCCGGCGACGCTTTATGGCCTCTCGCCGCGTCCACGTTTCGATCTCATCGTCAATCAGTTTGTGCTGGATGCCTTCACAAAGCGGCGCTTGATGATTTATCAACGCGGTTACTCGCGCTCTTTTGTCCACATTGCCGACTCGGTTCATGGTATTATTTTGGGTCTTCGAGCGCCGCTGGAGAAAATCCGCGGGCAAATTTACAATGTCGGCGCGGATGATGGCAACCTGACCAAAGATCAGGTGGTGCAGCTAATCCTCAAACGCCTGCCGGAGACGATTGTTGATAATAAAGATATTACCTTCGGCGGCGATATGCGCGATATTGCCGTTTCGTTCGAGAAAATCCAGCGCGAGTTGGGTTTTACTGCCCGCTACACGGTGGATAATGGTGTGCGCGAAATTCTGCTGGCTCTGCAAAATGGCCTGATCCGCAACCCCACCGATCCGCGTTATCGCAATGCGCGTTTTATCGTGCAGTGAAGCAGGATTGAGTTAGTATTTGGTAACTGCTCAGGCTAATGTCTTCGCAAAGAAAATGCCGAAAAAAGGGGTGTGCGTGGGGGCGCAGCCCCCACGCACACCCCTTTTTTCGGCCTCTTTCAGTTCAAAGCTAAACAATTTCTTTGTTAGGGAGTCTGGATTGCAGGAAAAAACATGGTTTCCTGGTTGTTGAATAGAAGGAAAAAAATATGATCAAAGCATTAATTACTGGAATTTCCGGACAGGATGGTTCGTATCTGGCGGAGTTGTTGCTCTCAAAGGGCTACGAAGTTCATGGCATTGTGCGCCGCGCAAGCACGTTTAGCACCGGGCGCATCGACCACCTGTACCGCGATCCGCACAACGGAGAGAAAGCCCAAATGCGCTTGCATTACGGCGACCTTGCCAGTTCGGACAGCTTGCAAAATGTGATCCAGGCCGTCGAGCCGGATGAGATCTATAATCTGGCGGCGCAGAGTCATGTGCGCGTCAGCTTCGACATGCCGGAGTATACCGGCGATGTGACTGGAATCGGTACGCTGCGAATTTTGGAAGCCGTTCGCCGTTCCGGACGAAAGGTGCGTTTTTATCAGGCCTCCACCAGTGAGTTGTTTGGCAGCGCCAAGCCACCTCAGAGCGAAACTACGCCATTCGAGCCACAAAGTCCGTATGCCGCGGCCAAAGCTTATGCTCATTGGCTGACCAAAAATTACCGCGATGGCTATGGTATTTTTGCCAGCACGGGCATTCTCTTCAACCATGAGTCCCCCCGCCGGGGTGAGACTTTCGTCACTCGCAAGATCACGCGCGCGGTCGCGTCGATCCTGGCCGGGAAGCAGAAAAAACTCTATATGGGTAATCTCGACTCGCTGCGCGATTGGGGCTACGCGCCCGAATATGTCGAAGTCATGTGGCGCTTGCTGCAACTCGACCAGCCCGCGGAGATTGTCATCGGCACCGGCGAATCCCACACCGTGCGCGAATTTCTGAATGAAGCTTTTGGATATGTCGGCCTGAATTACGAAGATTATGTTCAAATTGATCCGCAGTATTTTCGTCCTACCGAGGTCGACTATTTGCTGGCCGAGCCGAAGAAGGCGCGCGAGCTGCTGGGTTGGGAGCCGAAAATCCGCTTCCACGAGTTGGTGCGCATTATGATGGATGCCGATCTGGAATTGTTAGGATTAGAAGTTCCCGGCGAGGGCAAGCGCCTGCTGGCGGAGCGTTTCGATGGCTGGCATCGCTGGGAAGATCAAGTTATCAGCATGGATAGATGAACATGGAAAATACATACCCGAATCCGAAAGAATTTTGGGCTGAGCGCCGTGTCTGTGTGACCGGTGGGGCTGGTTTTTTGGGATCGTTTGTGCAGGCCGAATTGCGGGAACGCGGCGCAAGCGAGATTTTCATCCCTCATATTGAAGATTACGACCTGACGCAGTTAAGCGACATCCAACGCATGTTGGTGGATGCGCGGCCCGATGTGATTATTCATCTGGCAGCGTTGGCCGGTGGCATTGGGGCCAACCGCGAGCGTCCGGCGGAGTTCTTTTACAAAAACCTGATGATGGGGGTTCCGTTGATGCACGCCGCCTGGGAGCAGGGCGTGGAGAAATTTGTTGCCATTGGCACAATTTGCGCCTACCCTAAGTTCACGCCGGTGCCTTTCAAGGAAGAAAATCTGTGGGATGGTTATCCCGAAGAGACCAATGCGCCTTACGGATTGGCTAAAAAAATGCTGCTGGTACAGGCGCAAGCCTATCGCGAGCAATATGATTTCAATGCCATATATGTGCTGCCGGTCAATCTTTATGGGCCGCGTGATAACTTCAATCTGGAAACTTCACACGTTATTCCGGCACTGGTGCGCAAGATGATCGAAGCCCAGCAGCGCGGCGATGCTGAAGTGATCCTGTGGGGCGATGGCTCCCCGACGCGTGAGTTCTTCTACGCTGGTGACGCCGCCCGCGGTATTGTGTTGGCTGCCGAGCGTTATAATGGTTCTGAACCCGTTAATCTTGGCGCGGGGATGGAGATCAGCATTAAGGATTTGGCCGAGATGATCGCGCGCCTGACAGATTTTGCGGGTAAAGTTGTCTGGGATACCAGCAAACCCAACGGACAACCGCGCCGAGCGCTGGATACGAGCCTGGCAAAAAAATACTTCGATTTTGAAGCCCAAATGTCGTTTGAAGAAGGACTTCGTCGGACGATTGAGTGGTTCCGTCAAAACCAGAATTCCATTGCGTGATACGAGTTTAAGGTTACAGGTTGAAGGTTGAAAATTTTATATACCTTCAACCTTCAACCTTCAATTTTTAACCTTCAACCCTTATGACTGAAACTTCCCCTACTCCCATCACGGCCCCTGCCGAAACGATCCTCCTGCGCCCCACGCGCGGCTGGACGGCATTGAATCTGGGCGATTTGTGGCGTTATCGTGAGTTAATTTTCTTTCTCACTTGGCGCGATATTAAAGTGCGCTACAAACAAACAGTTCTGGGGATGGCCTGGGCAATTATTCGTCCGGTAATGTCGATGCTCGTCTACGCGTTGATATTTGGTCAATTGGCGAATCTGGATTCAGAAGGTGTTCCTTACACGGTCTTTACCTACGCGGCGCTTTTGCCCTGGCAGTTATTTTCCAAAGCAATGAACGATACCGGGCGCTCGATGGTCTCCAATCGTAATATGATTACCAAAATCTACTTCCCGCGTTTGGTGATTCCCATATCAACAGTACTCAGTGGACTGGTAGATTTTTTCATCGCTTTCTTGGTTCTCATCGGGATGTTGTTTTACTATAAAATTCCCCTGACCCCGGCCATTTGGACGCTGCCGCTCTTCTTGTTGTTGACCATGATTACGGCGCTAGGTGTTGGATTGTGGTTCTCTTCACTGAATGTGCTATACCGCGATGTTGGCTATATGCTGCCTTTTATCACTGAAATGTGGAAATACCTCACACCCGTAGCCTACTCTGCCGGGTATATCACCGGAACCTGGAAGTTGATCTACGCCCTCAACCCAATGGCGGGGGCGGTGGATGGTTTCCGCTGGGCGCTGCTTGGCATAGAGTTAGACCCTTCGGCATCTGTTACCATGGCGATTTCGGTCGGCGTGGCGATTGTGGTGCTGGTCTCCGGCTTGTTCTATTTCCGTCGCATGGAACGTACATTTGCGGATATGGTTTAAGGACGGGAGTATGAAACCCGATGATCTAAACGCCGTGATAGATAGCGGTCATCAATTCTTTATAAAACTACAAGCTTTCCGAAAGAGAAATCGTAAATGACTCCCCCGTCCCACGTCCTCGGTCCTCCGTCGCCGGATGGCCTTGCTATCCGAGTAGAAAACCTCGGCAAACAATACCGCATCGGCATCGCGCCGGAAAAATATCGTACGCTGCGCGAGAGTATTGTCAATGTCGCAACCTGGCCGATTCAACGCATCCGCCGCGGGCTGGCTCCTACGGGCGCGGAGCAATCTGATACGATTTGGGCGTTGCGTGATGTTTCCTTCACTGTAGAACAAGGCTCCGTGTTGGGCGTGATTGGTCGCAACGGAGCCGGAAAAAGTACCCTACTCAAAGTGCTTTCGCGCGTCACCGAACCGACTGTTGGTGAAGTTGAGATTCGCGGTCGAGTGGGTTCTCTACTCGAAGTCGGGACTGGCTTCCACCCCGAACTAACCGGGCGCGAGAATATCTATCTCAATGGCGCCATTTTGGGTATGAAGCGTAACGAAATCGATGGCAAATACGACGAGATCGTGGATTTCTCGGGTGTGGAGCAATTTATTGATACGCCGGTCAAACGCTATTCCAGCGGTATGTATTTGCGGTTGGCCTTCGCCGTGGCGGCCCATTTGGAGCCGGAGATTCTCGTTGTGGATGAAGTTTTGGCTGTGGGTGATGCTGAATTCCAGCGCAAGTGCATCGGCAAGATGAGTGATGTGGCTCAGGAAGGCCGCACGGTGCTTTTTGTCAGCCATGATATGTCGGCCATTTTACGCCTGACCGAGGAAGCGATTGTGTTAGAAGGCGGCAAGATCGTATATCGCGCCCCAACCGTCGAAGCCGTAGATTACTATATGACATCTGGTTTTTCCGAAGCCGGAGAGCGCAAATGGGAAGTCGATGAGATTCCTGACGCCGCCGCGCCATTTACCCCCATTGCGCTACGCGTGCGGGATGCACGCCAAAACAACGTGGATGTCGTCCGCTCCACCGAGGCAATCCACCTCGAGGTCGAGTACGAACTCGCCGAACCCATCCAGGGGCTGCGCGTTGGCCTGTATCTGATGAGCGCCCGCGGCGAGTACGTCTTTACATCCTTCGACACCGACGAGCCAGAACAATACAATCAATTTGGTATCCGCCCGGCGGGGCATTATTGCAGCATTTGCACCATTCCCCCGGATTTGCTCAACGAAGGTCGCTATACTGTGGGTTTGAACGCCAGTTCTTTCCGTGTGAAACGTTATTTCATGGATGAACGTGCCCTGACTTTCAACGTAGATGGCATGGGCGCACCCGGAAAGCAGTGGTCGGAGCGGCGCGTGGGTTTGATCCGCCCGCGTTTGCAATGGCGCATCGAAGAAAAAAATCGTAAATGATGATGAAACCACGAAGCCAGGAATTTTCTCCTGGTTTCCTGGCTTCCTTATGGAAATTTGAATGATTGCAAAAGAAACCGCAAAAAAAATTCTGGGCGAACTGCCTCTGACCGCCGAACTCTACTGGCTGCTGCGCCAGAATAGCGAGCCGCCAGTGGGGGGCTATCACCTGGATAACCTCGAAAAGTATATACCGCAATGGTTGGAACAGGCTCAGGCGGCGAAAACTGACGCGCAACAGCCCAAACGCGTGCTGGTATTTGGCGTGCTGCGCTATTGGCTGGAACACACCCTTATCACCAGTTTGGCGCTGGCCGCGTTGGGGCACGATGTGACCCTCACCTACCTGCCCTATGCCCACTGGAAAAAGCATATCAACCGCTTCGATTTGCGTCGCCAAGATATGTACGTCAAGAGTGTTGTCGAGCAAGTCAAGCCCTTTATCCAGATCGAATCCTTGCTCGATGCGCCCCAGGCGCGGGTACTCCCCGCTGAACTGGCTGCGCAGATGCCCGCGGCGGCTTTCCGTGATACGCAATACAGCCTGCTGCGTGAAGATATTGACCCCGAGAGCGACCTGTATTATCTGCGTCAGGCGCGCAATGAAGTTCACGCCCGCCGGATGCTGGCCTATATGCAAAAACAGCGTCCCGATGTTGTCGTCGTGCCCAATGGCAGTATTCTGGAGTTTGGCATCACCTACCGTGTGGCGCGTTATCTGGGCATCCCGGTTAACACCTACGAATTCGGTGAGCAAGACAGCCGCATGTGGATGGCGCAAAATGATGATGTTATGCGGCAGGATACTTCGGCTTTGTGGGAAGCGCGCGGCAAAACGCCATTGACCGCGATCGAAAAGGAACGCATCGAAAAGTTATTTGCTTCCCGGCAGGGAGCGAATTTGTGGCAGAATTTCGCCCGCCAATGGCAGGATGCGCCCAAAGTAGGTGGGAGCGCGGTGCGGCGCGACCTCGGGCTGGATTCTCGTCCCCTGGTGTTGATTCCTGCCAATGTGCTGGGTGACAGCTTAACATTGGGCCGCCATCTCTTTAGCGAATCGATGACCGAATGGATGACGCGCACAATTAAATTCTTTGGTCAGCACCCCGAAGCGCAACTGGTCATCCGCGTGCATCCGGGCGAGCGCGTCGGCTGGGGGCTTTCAGTCTACGATATATTGCTGGAACGCTTCAAAGAATTTCCCGAAAATGTGCGCGTTCTGCCTGCCGATTCGACTGTCAATACCTACGATCTGGTAGACGCCGCCGATTTTGGCCTGGTGTTCACCACCACTACTGGTATGGAGATGGCCTTAATTGGCAAGCCGGTCATCGTATCCGGCCAGACGCACTACCGCGGCAAAGGCTTTACTCTGGATGCCGAATCTTGGGATGGATTTTTCGAACTCTTGGAAAATGTGCTGCAAAACCCGAAGGACTATTATTTATCCGAAGAACAAGTGGAATTAGCCTGGTGTTACGCTTACCGCTTTTTCTTCGAGTATCCACAACCTTACCCCTGGCGTGTGCCCAATATCTGGAAAAGTGTCGAAGACTGGAGCATTGAGCGCGTCTTCAGCCCGGAAGGGATGGCGCGTTTTGGCAATACCTTCCGCTATCTGGTCGGTGATCCCATTGACTGGTCTTTGTCTGCGGCAGGAGACGAGTAGCCGTGATTGAAAGCCTGCGCGACCGCCCCATCTTTTTATGTGGTCATCCGCGTTCTGGCACCAGCTTGCTGCGCTCCTTGTTTGACGGGCATCCTCAGGTCGTTGTATATCCGTTTGAGAGTTTCTTTTTCCGCGGATTTTTACCTCAGGCCGCCAAACTGAATGCCGATAAGCGCATTGAATTTGCTGCCAGATATTTACTCCAGTTCTTTAAACTGCGCCCAGAGATGGCTGCCGAATTCGAGCAATTCCCTGCCGAGGCACGCAAAATTCAAGCCTTCGCCCAAATCTGTCTGGCGGTTCAGCAGCATGTTCAGGATTATGGCTATCGTCACGACGGCGATTTATTGGCTGCGGTGATTCTGGCGTTTGGACAGGTATACCAGTTGATCGGCCCCGAAACGTGCTACTGGCTGGAAAAATCGATTTTCAATGAATTCTTCGCCGAGCAGATTTTCAATTGGTGGCCGGAAGCGCGCTGCATCCATGTGATCCGCGCGATGTTTTTGTTTCCTATCACCCTCGGCGTAAAAAAGTGCTGCCGCGCAAATTTGCCCTGCGTTGGCAAAAAAGCGCCGAACAGGGATGGGCGAATCAGCGCAAATATGGCCACGGTCGGTATTTGATCTTCAAATACGAGCACCTGGTACAGAATCCGGAAAATGCCCTGACAGAATTGACGAGTTTCCTGGAAATTGAGTACGCGGATACTTTAAAAACCCCTTCGGAGTTGGGCATGCCCTGGGAAGGCAATTCGACCTTTACCGATTCGTTGGCAGGTATCAGCACTCAGCCGGTTGCACGCTGGAAAGACGAACTCACCCTACTAGAAACACAGACCATCGAGCAAATTACTGGAAGAACCATGCAGCGTTCGGACTACTTAACTGAAACAAAGCCATCACTGGCCTCAAGTTTGCATATTTTTCGCGGGTGGCTGAGTTATTATCGCCACGTATTATCAAATATTGACCCTACGGATATTTCCGGGATTGATTTATAGGACAGGCATGAGTACGGAAGCAGACATAAAACAAGAAGTTCGCGAATTCTACGATCAGGTGGGGTGGCAGGAAGTCGGCGAGGGTGTGTATCAAAATGCGCGCTACGAAGACTTGCGCCCGGTCTCGCGTGATTATATTCATCGCTGTCATTTACGCGTCAATCGGCATCTCAAACCGACAGGGCATTTTTTGCTCGATGCTGGTTCTGGCCCGATCCAGTACCCGGAATATTTGACCTACTCACAGGGCTATGATTTTCGTGTCTGTGCCGATATTTCGCACGTCGCCCTGAAAGATGCTCGCAAGCGCGCTGGCGAAGGCCATGCCCTGTGCGTGGTTGCTGATGTGGCTCATTTACCCTTTGCCAACGATGTGTTCGATGGACTGGTCTCGCTGCACACGCTGCATCACCTGCCGCAGGATGAGCACATCCCTGCTTATCAGGAGTTGTACCGTGTCCTGAAGGTTGATTCGACAGGGGTGGTGGTCAATGGCTGGGGGGATGCGCGCATCCCGCGGTTATTAGTCAAACCCATGCGCTGGATGAATCGCATTATTGGCATTCTACGGCGCATCTTTGGCATTCAGGCACCGCTACACCCGGCGAAACCCTCCCCAACTCCGGAGAGTGAACAGCGCAAAAGCACCTTCGTACGCAAATACGATGCTGAGTGGCTCAAAGACCAGCTTACTCCAATCCTGGCGTTTGACATCTTCGTCTGGCGCGCCGTCAGTGTAAAACACTTGCGTACTTTTGTACATTCCGGTTTTGGTGGGCGCATATTACTGCGCCTGTTATTCTGGCTCGAAGCGCGCGCCCCGCGTTACTTTGGCGAAAACGGGCAGTATCCGTTGGTCGTGATTCGGAAAGATTGAAAGAACATCTACCACGAAGACACGAAGAAAAAAAGCTTTGTGTCTTTGTGGTGAGAAAAAAATAATACTTGTGGAGTTGATATGAACTGGAAAGAACAAGTTGTCCTCGTTACCGGTGGCACCGGCTCATTTGGTAAAAAATTCATTCGCATCTTGATGGATGAATATCAGCCCAAAAAGATAATTGTTTACAGCCGTGATGAACTCAAACAACACGAAATGCGCACCGCTGGCTACGATCACCCCAATTTGCGCTATTTCATTGGCGATGTGCGCGATTTGGAACGTATGAAGCGCGCCATGCAAGGGGTGGATATTGTGGTTCATGCCGCCGCCCTCAAGCAGGTTCCAGCGTGTGAATACAACCCGATGGAAGCCATCAAAACCAATATTCTTGGCAGCAGCAACGTGGTTAATGCCGCCCTCGACAGCGGAGTCAAAAAAGTACTCGCGCTGAGTACCGACAAAGCGGTCAGCCCGGTGAATCTCTATGGGGCTACGAAATTGGCTGCCGAAAAACTGGTTGTACAAAGCAACGCCTACGCCGGAAAATATGCCACCCGCCTGAGTTGTGTGCGTTATGGTAATGTGGTGGGCAGCCGGGGCAGTGTTGTACCAGTTTTTCTGCGCCAGCGCGACAGCGGCACACTGAGCGTTACCGATGACCGCATGACTCGTTTCTGGCTTTCGCTAGAACAAGGTGTACGCTTTGTCATCAAGAATATTGAACACATGCAGGGCGGGGAAGTCTTCGTCCCCAAAATTCCCAGCATGAAAGTTGTTGATTTAGCAAAAGCCATTGCTCCCAATGCTGAACTCGATATAGTCGGAATCCGCCCCGGGGAAAAATTGCATGAGATGATGATTTCGCGTGACGAATCACGCTCGACGATTGAACTCGACGATATGTATGTAGTTCTTCCGGTGGAAGCGTTCTGGTTCGGTGGTGAGTGGCAAGAAAAAGGGGACCCCGTTCTCGATGGTTTCCGCTATTCCAGTGATAAAAACACTGAATGGTTGGAACTGGACGAAATTAAAAAGATTATTGCTCCATTTGAGGAGGAATTTGCTCAAGGAAAATTAACATGACCCTCAAGTTTGAATAGCCTCGACGATTCAATCGTGGCCCGTTAGCAATGCATATGGGCAAGTGTTTATGAAAATTTTAGTGACCGGGGTAAGCGGCTTGCTGGGTATCAATATTGCTTTAGAAGCTGCTCAAAATCATGACGTGGTTGGCATTGTCAACCGTCACCCCTTGAAAACACAGGCTTTCTCGGTTCAACAGGTAGACCTGCGTACCCCCGGCACAGTAGAACGCCTTTTCGATAACGTACAACCCGATTGGGTAATCCATTGTGCCGCCCTGGCAAATTTAGAAGCTTGTGAGAAAGACCCCGAACTGGCCGGGGAATTGAATATTGATCTTCCCCGGAAACTGGCTCGCTATGTCGCCAGGGGCGGAGCGCGCCTGTTGCATGTTTCTACGGATGCGGTCTTTGATGGCGTGACGGGGAACTACACTGAAGAAGATGCGCCGAATCCCCTGAGCGTTTATGCTCAAACCAAGCTGGCCGGGGAGCGCGCCGTGCAGGAAGCCAACCCCGATGCGATCATTGTCAGAGTCAACTTGTTTGGCTGGAGCCTGCTCGGTCAACGTAGTCTGGCAGAGTTCTTTTTCTATAATCTCCAGGCCGGGGCGTCAGTTAAAGGCTTTACGGATGTATATTTTTGTCCATTATATGCCAATGATATGGCGCATATCTTCTTGCAGATGCTTTCCAAGGGGTTGAGCGGGTTGTACCATGTTTTCAGCAGCGATCATATGAGCAAGTACACTTTCGGGGTAGAAATCGCTCAAAAATTTGCACTCAACCCCGAGCTGATCGCGCCCATCGCTGTTTCTGCCGCGGGTCTGCGGGCTACGCGTTCCCCCAATTTGACGATGAGCGTGGATAAACTTATCCACGATTTAGGCACAATACCCCCCACAATATCCACAGGGTTGGAGCGGTTTCATCAACATTATCAACAGAGTTATCCACAGATGTTGCGAGAAATGACTCGGAGAAATTGATATGAACTGGCAAACCCTTCTAGTTTTTGTATTGTTGTTCATCTCGGCGGTTGCGGCATTGGTGATGACATTTTTTGCATGGCAACGCCGGGAGCTACCAGGTGCGCGCGCTTTCGCAATGGTGACGGCATCTTTGGCTACCTGGTCGCTTTTCTATGCCCTGGAAGTTTGGGCGCAAGATATTACCACAATTATTCTGTGGTCGAAATTCCAGTATGTGGGGATCGCGTATATCCCGGTGGGATGGTTTCTCTTTGCGATGGGTTTCTCCGGACGCGAGCAGTGGTGGAAACCCGTGTGGATTGCCATTTTAAGTGTTATTCCGGTACTCACCGTTATTTCTGCGTTCACGAATGAGTGGCACGGTTGGCACTGGTCTGCGTTGACGCTCAACACGGATGGCCCTTTTGTGATGCTGGATGCAACTTATGGGGTTGGGTGGTGGATATATTTCGTGTACGCCTATGTGCTGCTCTTTGTTGGCTCTGTGGCGTTGATCATTGCCCTGTGGAATTTTCCGGCGGCTTATCGCTGGCAATTGGTTTTGTTGATCCTCAGCCCGATTCTCCCCTGGGTGGGGAACGCGCTTTATATTGCTCGAATCAGCCCGGTTCCACAGCTTGATTTAGGGCCGTTTGCTTTCACCGGCAGCGCCATCATCCTGGGGTGGGGGATCTTCCGGTTCCGGTTGTTTGATATGGTGCCGGTGGCGCGTTCGTTGGTTGTGGATAATATGAGCATAGCCATGTTTGTCCTCGATCAGCATGATCGTGTGGTGGATGCGAACCCGGCTGCTTTAGTGATGATCAATAGTGAAGGTAGCAGTATCAACGGTTTGACAGCCGATCAGGTGTTTGGCCGGTGGCCTGAAATCCTGGCGCAATTTGCGGGCGTTTTTGAAATTACCGAAGAGATTTCTGTCCCTGTGGGTGATGCTCGGCAATATCTCAAAGTGCAAATTTCGCCAATTCATACGCAGACGGGCAAAATTACCGGACGCCTGGTGATGTTGAGCGATATTACCCGTGACAAGCTGGCTGAAGAAGCGTTGGCGATGGCTCAGGTACGCACAGAGTTTCTGGCTAAAGTTGGGCACGAGTTGCGCACCCCGATTGGGGGCATTTTAGGGCTGGTGGAAATGATGGAGTATGGGGTCTATGGCTCGGTAACTGAGCAACAGGGCGAGGTTTTACGGCGCATTATTGGCCGAACGAATTATCTGACCAGCCTTGTTAATGATCTATTGGATTTGACGCGTTTGGAAAGTGGTCAATTTAGTTTGGCGATGAATGCTTATCAGGTAGCTGACTTGATAAAACAGATACAGGAAAATTTTGCGGCTGCCTTTCAAGAGAAAAGTTTGGTGTTTTCCATAGAGATAGCGCCTGATATTCCTCCCATGCTGTGTGGTGATGCGACTAGGCTATATCAAATTTTGGCGAATCTGGTTGATAATGCCATTAAATTCACCGATCAGGGCAGTGTAAAAGTTCGTGCTTTTTGTCCGGATGATACGCATTGGGCAATGGAAGTTGCTGATACCGGCATTGGCATTCCTGAGCCGGTGCAAGTACACTTGTTTGATGCATTTCGGCAAGCGAATTATTCGATTACCAGAGAGCAAGATGGCGTTGGGCTGGGATTGGCCATCGTTAAACAACTTGTGACCTTGATGGGTGGTGAAGTGCGTTTAGTTAGCAAAGAGGGAGAGGGCGCTGTGTTTACGGTGCTGTTACCCCTTGAAATCCCAACATCTGAGCGTATGGAGGAAGCATCATGACCAAGCCCCTGGCATTTATTGTTGAAGATGATCTGACCATCGTAACGGTCTTTGAAGAGGCTTTGAAAGCTGCGGATTACGAAACCGAAATTTTTTCCAATGGGCAAGCTGTTTTGGATCGTCTGGAAGAAACGATTCCAGCCATTATGATCCTGGATATTCATTTGCCAAAAGTATCTGGTAAGGATATTTTGTTGTATATTCGCTCTAATGAACGTTTGGAAGATATGCGTGTGATCATTGTCAGTGCCGATGCGGCTTTGGCCGAATCGCTGCGCGGTGAAGCGGATCTTGTATTGACCAAGCCCATTAGTTTCCACCAGTTGCGTGAACTTTCGGCTCGCCTGCGCCCGTAACCGAGATAAAGGAGACATCTTATGATAATCCCCGCTCCCGAAATCACCATCGCCGGTCAAAAAATTGGCCTGAATCACCCCACCTATTTCATTGCCGATATTGCTGCCAATCACGACGGCGACCTGGAACGCGCCAAAATGCTCATCCGTCTGGCGAAAGAAGCCGGAGCCGACGCGGCTAAATTCCAGAACTTTCGTGCTTCCAAGATTGTCTCCGATTATGGTTTCAAATCACTGGGCGGGCAGCTATCGCATCAGGCATCCTGGAAGAAGAGCGTATTTGAAGTTTATGCCGATGCTGCCGTCCCCTTCGACTGGACGCCGATCCTCAAAAAAGAATGCGACAAAGTCGGCATTCACTACTTCTCATCGCCTTACGACTACGAAGCCATAGACATGCTCGATGCTTACGTCCCGGCTTTCAAAGCCGGTTCGGGCCTCATGTCCTGGCCCGATGCGCTGGTGCGCATGGCGAAATTCGACAAACCCATATTGATTGCATCGGGTGCGGCTGATATTGGCGACGTGGTGCGGGCGGTGCGCGCTGTGCGGCCTCACAACAATGAGATCGTGCTTTTCCAGTGCAATACCAACTACACCGCCGCCGACTCGAACTACGATCACCTCAACCTCAATGTACTAAAAACTTACGCCGCCATGTTCCCCGATCTTGTGCTGGGGCTCTCCGACCACACCCACAGTTCAGCACCGGTGGTTGGCGCAGTAACGATGGGAGCGCGCCTGATTGAGCGTCACTTCACCGATAGCAATGACCGTGAAGGCCCCGACCACAAATTCGCCATGAACCCCGAAAACTGGGCCGAGATGGTGCTGCAAGTCCGCACGCTGGAGCGCGCCTTAGGCTCGTATGACAAATTCGTCACCGGCAACGAGCAGGAGACCTATTGGCTGCAACGCCGCTGCCTGCGCGCCGCCTGTGAAATTAAAGCTGGAGAAATCATAACTGCCGATATGCTCGAGCCGCTGCGCCCAAATGTTGAAGGCGCGGTTCAGCCCTGGGAACTTGAGCAGCTCGTTGGCAAAAAAGCTCTCATCGATATGCCCTATGGCATGGATTTGCGCTGGGAGAATATCAGTTCATAAGTTATAGGTTGAAAGTTGAAGGTTGTTTGTAGCCTTCAACTTTCAACATTCAACCCAACATGAAAATCCTATACTTTTCGAGAGAGTATACGACTCACGACCATCGCTTTTTATCGAAGCTGGCACAGACTGAGCATCAGATTGGCTATCTGCGTTTGGAAAGTCGGGGACATGCCCTCGATGATCGGCCTTTGCCCCCGGAAATTGAACAACTCCACTGGGCGGGTGGCCAATCCAAAGCGGAACTGCGGGATGCGCTCCGGCTGGTTCGCAGTTTAAAGAGGGTGATTCGCACTTTCAAGCCTGATATTGTTCAAGCCGGCCCCATCCAGACGGCAGCTTTGCTCACCGCCCTGACTGGCTTTCGCCGGCTTGTGAGTATGTCGTGGGGCTACGATCTGCTCATGGATGCAGACCGCAATCGTTGGTGGCGGTGGGCAACCGAATACACCCTCAAGCGCAGTGCGGCTTTTTTAGGTGATTGCGATACGATTCGCAATCTGGCTGTCCAACATGGCATGAATCCGGAGCGGATTGTGACCTTTCCGTGGGGGGCAAATATCCAGAAATATGCTCCCGGCGATGATGGCGGCTTGCGGAAGCGTCTGGGTTGGGGTGCTGATACCTTTGTTCTTCTCTCCACCCGCGGGTGGTCGCCCATTTATGGTGTCGAAGATTTGGCGCAGGCCTTCGTCCAGGCGGCCCGCCAGCGCCCGGAGTTACGCCTGCTGATGCTCGGCAATGGCCCGCTGGCCCCAACCATCCGGCGCATCTTCATGAATGCCGATCTGCTCGACCGGGTGCATTTTCCGGGGCAGGTCAAGCAGGCCGATTTGCCCAACTATTACCGCGCCGCCGATTTATATATTAGTACATCTCACAGCGACGGAACATCGATTTCGCTGCTCGAAGCGCTGGCTTGTGGCACACCCGTGCTGCTGACTGACATTCCCGGCAATCAGGAGTGGGTGAAGCGGGGGAGCGAAGCGGGGGAGGGTGAGGGTCGCAGCGGTTGGCTCTTCAAAGATGGCGATATGGCCTCTCTGCGGGATGGCATTCTTCATGCCCTTGACCTTCGGGAGCAGTTACCTGCTATGAGTGTAGCCGCCCGCCATTTAGCAGAGTCACGCGCCGACTGGGAGAAGAATTTCCCCAAACTTTTCGAAGTCTACCGTCTGGCCCTATCCGCATGATTGTTCTCTCACATCATCAAGCCAGACCCTTGCTTCAGGTTCGGGATCGCCAATCCACAATCGAAATATCACTCGATTTAGGCATTTCTAGGCTCACAGTTGATTTGACAGAAATCGGTGCGCGTTTCTCAGACGATAACGTATTGGCCTGGGATGTGCTTGCCGAAATTGCCGCCGATGAGAATAGCTGCTTTTGGGTCGAAGATGGTCAAGCCCAGGCTATTCAGGTTTTTTCAGAGACTTTTCAACGCGCCTACACGCTTTACCCCACCGAGTCGGCTCCGACGATGCTGGTTTCTGGTATCCCGATGCACCGTATCAAGGATACCAACCCCTGGCGGGATACGCGCAGCAAGATCAAAGCGTTGGGGCGAGTGGGTGGATGCCTGTTGGATACCACTACCGGGTTGGGCTACACGGCGATTTTAGCCGCCGAGAAAGCCACACATATCACCACCGTGGAGCTTGACCCCGCGGCGCAGAAAATTGCCCGCCAAAACCCCTGGTCGCAAGGGCTGTTCGACAACCCCAAGATTGAGCAGCTCATTGGCGACAGCAACGATCTGATTGAGACCTTTCCCGCCGAGAGATTTAACGCCATCATCCACGACCCGCCCATGTTTAGTCTGGCTGGGGAACTATATTCGCTGGAATTCTATCGTCAGGCCCATCGTGTGCTGAAATCCAACGGACGCATGTTTCACTATATTGGCAGCCCGGAGAGCAAATCCGGCGCACGCGTGACCAGTGGTGTTGTTCGGCGTTTGAAGCAAGCCGGTTTTAGCGCTGTGCTGCCACGGCCACAGGCTTTTGGGGTGTTGTCGCTAAAATAAAAATTTATGGACTTTTATCACGAATTTTTCTACCGTGCATTTGGCAAATAGCCACAGATAAATCGGATGAAGCGATAAAAAATCTGTGTTCATCAAATTCGTGTCATTGGTGTTATTCGTATTCATTCGTGATAAATTTGGAGTTGAAGATGCTTACCAAAGATAATTTGATTGTAGAATTTCAAGCCATCGGGGTAAAAGCAGGTGACACGCTGCTCACCCACTCATCTTACAAATCCTTCGGCGGCGTAGAGGGCGGCCCGCAGATTGTGATTGATGCCCTGCTGCATGTGCTGGGCGAGGAAGGCACTCTGATTATGCCCACCTTCAATTTTGATTTTTGCAAAGGTCAAACCTGGGATGTCAACGAAACCCCCTCGCACATGGGCATTATTACTGAGTTAGTGCGCAAAGATCCGCGTAGCCAGCGCGTCTTTCATCCGATTTACTCATTTTCCGCCATTGGAGCGCAGGCCGACTTTCTCACTCGTGAACGTTACAAGAGCAGCTACGAGCGCAACTCGCTCTTTGGTAAGCTGCGCCAACTCGACGGCAAAATTATGGTCGTCGGCCTGAGTTACAACGATAGCATGACTTTTTTTCACCATGTTGAAGAACTCGAAGGTGTGGATTATCGTTATTTAAAAACCTTCACCGGTATAGTCACAGACGAGAACGGCGAAACCTACGAAGATTCCTTCCAAATGTTGGTACGTGATATCGATCAAGGCGTTGAGACGATGGTAGACCCGATGGGCGCCCTGGCCGAAGAAGCCGGAATTATCACCGTGGCGCAAATTGGCGCAGCCAAAGTCTCGCTGATGAACGCCAACCAAATCTACGATTTCACCGCTCGCGAAATGCGCCGCGATCCAAAATTGTTGTATGAAATTGCTAAATAAGGTTTCCCCAAGGATACTTTCTGATAATGCGCCATGAAATGAACCACCAAGGCTCGAAGACTCAAAGAAAGGAGATGTTATTTATCTCCTTCGTGCCTTTGTGTCTTTGTGGTGAAAAAATATGAAACTCAAATCCCTCCTCACACGCATCCACCCCCTACATCGCACTCTCGCCTCCGCCGAGATGGACGAAGCCCTGCGCATTGTCGGCGAAGCCATGCCCGCTGCGGCCAATTACACCGTCGAGAGTTTTGTTCCTAATACGCCAGTCTGGACGTGGCGCGTACCAGAGCGTTACCGCGTGCATGAAGCCTACCTGGCCTTCGAAGATGGTCGCCGCATTGTGGATTTTGCTGATAACCCGCTGCATATTGTCTCCTATTCGCCGCCAATCGATGCAGTACTCACCTGGGACGAGTTGGCTCCGCACCTGCATTACAACGAAGCGCGCCCCTGGGCCACGCCCTGGATTTTTAAATACTATCAGCGTGAGTGGGGCTTTTGTCTGCCCAAAGATGTCTTTGACGTTTTACCGCGGGATGCGCGTTATCAAGTGGTGATTCGCTCGGAGTTTTTGTCAGCCCCCGAAGCAGGCGGCTTTCGGGTCTCAGTGGGGGTCATCCAGCCTGAGGGCGGTTCTACACCCGATGCGGGCGAGATGCTCATCTCGTCTCACCTGTGCCACCCCATGCAGGCTAACGATGATACCGCTGGCGTCGTCACCGCTGTCGAAGTTGCTCAGCGGCTAGCCACAAACCCCCTGCCGTCCGGTTCGATGGATGTGCGTTTTTGGTTTGGTCCCGAAACCATCGGTACGATTGTCTATCTGGCGCATCATGAAGATTTGATCCCCCAATTAAAGGGTGGAATTTTTATCGAAATGACTGGAAACGACAGCCCGATTGCCTGGCATCACACCCGCCAGTATAATCACCTGCTTGACCGCATCACGGCTCACGTTTTAGAGAATGCTGAACACGTCGAGCGCAATTTTGCCGATTTTCCGCCCAATGATGAACGCGTCATTAACGGGCCGGGCGTCAATGTGCCGTGTATTTCCATCAATCGCTGGCCCTACGATGAATACCACACCACGGACGATAACCCTGACATCATTGAAGAAGAAATGCTACAAGACGCGGCGGATGTTGTTGAAAAAATTGTGCGTATCTACGCCAGTAACTATATTCCCAAACGCACTTTTAAAGGGCCTGTGTTTCTCTCCGGGCATGGTCTGTGGGTAGACTGGCAAGAAAATTTTGCCCTCAACCGTGCCATCGAAAAAATTATGATGAGTTTTGAAGGCCAGCACAGTATCTTCGATATCGCCCAGGAAGTTGGCCTGGACTATTGGGTCGTGCGCGAGTATGTTGAGAAGTTCCGGGCGAAGGGCTTCGTTGAACATCTGCCAATTCCTGGTGAGACACAAGTCGCATGAAGATTGTCGCCATTATTCAAGCCCGCATGAGTTCATCCCGCCTGCCGGGCAAAGTGCTGTTACCCATCGCAGAGCGTCCCATGCTGGCCTGGGTTGTCGAGCGCACCCGCCTGGCGCAGACTGTTGAAGAAGTAGTGGTTGCCACAACCACCGACCCCAGCGATGATGCTGTTGTCGAATTTTGCCAGGCTCAAGGCTATAATTGTTCGCGCGGTAGCGTGCATGATGTATTAGATCGCTATTATCAGGCCGCCAAAGCCGCACGAGCCGATGTAATTGTGCGCATCACCGCCGATTGCCCCTTGATTGACCCCGTTCTGGTGGATGATGCTGTCAACACGCTGATTGGTGGCAGAACCCGCACGCCACGCTTCGACTTCGTTGCCAATCGCTTGCCCCCGCCCTGGGGACGTACGTATCCCATTGGCCTGGATACAGAAGTTTTCACTTTTAGCGCCCTGGAAAAAGCCTGGAAGCGCGCCATCGCAAAACACCAGCGCGAGCATGTGACCCCATTTTTTTACGAAGAAACTCCGGTAGCGTATCTGCGTCCACAAATAACAGATGCCCTTTTCTCTAGCGGGATGACCCCTGACGGGATGCAAATTGCCTTGCTGCACTACCATCCGGATTTCGGGCATCAGCGCTGGACGGTAGACACCCCTGAAGATTTGGAACTCATCCGCCAGATAGCCGCGCGTTTCCCCGATGATCGCTTCTCCTGGAAAGATGTGCTGGCCCTCATCGAGCGCGAACCCAATTTGGCACGCATCAACGCCGCCGTGCAGCACAAGACTCACTTAGACATTGACGAGCGAAATTAGTGATGATGCCCTACCTCACCATCTTTACTTCCCCTAAACCCTTCACCGACAGGCATATCAATATTATCCAACGCAATGCCATTCAATCGTGGATTCAACTTGGCGCGAATGTGGAGGTGCTGCTAATTGGTGAAGAAAATGGTCTGGCCGAAGTTGCCGCTGAGTATGGCGTCAAACATCTGCCAGATGTGGCCCGCAACGAGTTTGGTACGCCGCTGGTGAGTTCGATTTTTGCATTGGCGCGCCAATATAGCGAATCGCCACTGCTGGCTTATGTCAATGCCGATATATTGTTGTTGCCCGATTTCATCGAGACTGCGCGCCTGGTGGCTGCTCAGGTGCAGAAATTCCTCATCGTCGGGCGGCGCTGGGACCTGGACATCCGCCAGGGGTTGCCCTTCACACCGGGATGGGAATCAGCCCTGAGTGAGATCGTCCGCTCTCAGGGGGAACTGCACGCCCCCGCGGGCAGCGATTATTTCATCTTTCCGCGTTCTATTTTCCAAAATATCCCCGATTTTGCGATTGGCCGCGCCGGTTGGGATAACTGGATGATCTACCAGGGGCTTAAGCAAAAATGGCCTGTGGTGGACGCATCCGGAAGCCTGATGGCGATTCATCAAAATCATGATTATAGCCACCTGCCTGATGGACAAATGCACTACGATCTCGAAGAGACGCACATCAATGCCGCGCTAGGGGGTGGAATGCAAAATATGTATATGACTTTGGATGCCAGCCATGAATTGCTTTCCGGACAGGTGCAGCCGGCGCGGCACCAGCCCGAACGACTGGTGCGTCGCCTGGAACGACTGGTCTATTCGCCCAGCCAGCGCGGTTTGCGTTGGCTTATTACCAAACGCCTGCGCCTGCTGCGCCGCAAGCTGGTGGGGCAGTAAATAATCCTTAAAGGTTACAGGCATATATAAAGTGCCTGTAACCTGGTTTGAAAACCTATGCCTGAAAACATAACGAATTGCCCGCTTTGTGAGCACGAGAAAAGCCAACTTTTTGACCAACGCCAGTTTAGAGAACAGGTGGTGGAAAACCGCCTTTGTGCCAATTGCGGGCTGGTATTCCAGTCACCGCGTATGACCGCGGCCGAGTTGGATACGTTTTACGCTCGCGAATATCGTCAGGTTTACCAGGGCGCTGAAGGCCCTACGCAGAAAGACCTGGTCGTACAAAATGGCCGCGCCGACTGGCTACTGGCCTTCCTCGTCGCGCAAAAGATTGCCCCACGGCGTTACCTCGATATTGGTGCATCCTCTGGAATTTTGTTAGGGCGTTTTGCAGAAGCCTTCAACTGCGTCGCCGCGGGGATTGAGCCGGGCGAAGCTTATCGTGCCTACGCCCATAAAAACGGCCTGACGGTATTCGCCGATCTCTCTGATATGAGGGATGCAGATGAAAAGCCTTTCGACCTGATTAGCATGGCGCACGTATTGGAACATATCCCCGACCCGGTAGCGTATCTTGCAAAACTGCGCAGAGACGTGCTGATTCCCTCGGGGGTGATCTTGATTGAAGTGCCCAATCTCTACGCCCATGAGAGCTTCGAAATTGCCCACATGACCAGCTTCAGCGCCCACACCCTGCGACAGATTCTGACTCAAGCCGGGTACGAAGTTATTGCGCTGAAAAAACACGGCCAGCCGCGCTCGAGGCTGCTGCCGCTTTATCTTACCGTAGTCGCTTCCCCTCTCGCCTCGGGAGAGCACCCTTCGGGTATGCTGTCGCGAGGGCCAGGGGTGAGGGGCGAGCGCAATGTTGGTTTCAAACGCCGTGTTGGGATGCTCTGGCGGCGAGTGTTGACGAAATTGCTTCCCAAACAAACCTGGATTCTGGTAAAGTGAACCACTGATGAACGCAGATGCACGCGGATGTTTTTTATCTGCGTTTATCGGCGTGCATCTGCGGTTGCGAATAGAAAATGCGCCTCGGACAAAACCCTGCCAAATCAGTCGATAGCGTTGCCCAGCCCCGGGCTGTGACTGTTGCCATCGTCACCTACATCCCCTTTTTGAGCGGATACTATGCCCAAAGCCTGGACGTTCTCAAAAAGAGCCTGTCCAGCCTGCGCGAGAGTACGCCAGAGCCGTTTGATTTGCTCATCTTCGACAACGGCAGCGGTTCAGAGACGCGCGCTTTTCTACAAGCCGAATATGATGCCGGGAATATTCAATATCTGATATTCTCTGGGAAAAATATTGGCAAAGGGGGCGCGTGGAACTTCGTCTTCAACGCCGCGCCCGGCGAAGTTATCGCCTATGCCGATAGCGATATTCTTTATCATCCCGGCTGGCTGGAGCAGTCGCTGGCGATATTACAGACCTTTCCCAGCGTGGGCATGGTCACGGCGCGACCGTTGCGTAGCAAAGAACATTATTTTTCGGCTACCCTCGATTGGGCGCGTCAAACCTCGGATGCAGAACTGGAACAGGGACAATTCACGAGTTGGGAGATTTTCAACCAGCACTCGTTGAGTTGCGGCATCGAGGAGGCACAGTCGATCGAGTGGTTCAGCGAAAGCTGCGACTGGAAGTTGAGCTACTGCGGTGTGCAAGCCTATGCGGGCGCGGCGCATTTTCAATTTGTAGCGCACAAACGAGTGCTGCAAGAATTTCTGCCCTTTGAGATGGACAGGCCGATGGGGCAGGTGCGCACCCTCGATGAACAACTTAACGCAGCGGGATATCTACGTCTGATGACGGCCGATCCGCTGGTGGCGCACATGGGCAATACCCTGCCCGGCGAGTATATATCCCAACCCTATCGCCCGCGCCGACGGCTTGTCAATCAGCCCTGGGTCAAGAAGCCGCTCATGTGGCTGTATCATCAAATCTTTAGCCTATATTTTGATCGTTGAACCCGAAAAATTGGTTCAATTCTCTCCCGCCGGTATGAATACATCCCAACTTATATTCAGATTGAACCAATTTACCCTTTTAAATTATGCGCATTGGCAGTAACCCGGTTCGTAACCGTTACCCCGTCTATCATCCCAAACGGATAGGTATTGTTTCCATCACCTTTATGCCGGTGCTGGAAGGTTTTTTTCGCGAGTCGCTGGATGTTTTCGCTATCCACTTGCAGAGCTTGCACCAAACGATTGGCGATCAGGCCGATGTGATGGTTTTTGATAACGGTAGTTGCGAAGAAGTGACCCAATTTCTGACCCAGCAATATCAGGATGGTATGATTGATTGGCTGATGCTTTCGCGTCATAATCTGGGTAAAACCGGGGTACTGAACTGGATTTTTTCATCTATGCCCAACGAATTCATCGTTTCAACGGATAGCGATGTACTGTTTCGGCCCGGATGGGTTGAACGCAGTTTGGAAATTTTTGATACTTTCGAGCAAGTTGGCATCGTTAGCGCGCAGCCAGGATTTTTCAACGAGACGCAGCGTATGCGTCAGATTGCTGAAAAAATGGGCCGCGCGCTTTCGGGCGTACAAATCGACGAAGTTAACCCCCTCTCTTATGCTTTTGAAGAATATTGCGATGGTGTTAATGCATCCGCTGAAATTCGCAAAAAAATGGCGCAAAACCGGTTATTGTTGCTCATTCCTTCGCAAGGTAACACGCAGGCAGTGATGGGTAGTACCTCCATGCAATTTATAATCCGGCGGGACGCGGCGCGCAAAATCATCCCACTGCCCACCACCCACACGCTCGACTCCGATGACCATATGCAAATCAATCGGCGGATGGAAGCACTGGGTTATTTGCAGCTTTCCACCACCGATGCGCTGGTTTACCACATGGGCAACAGCCTGCAAGGTCGTCATGCCGCGGAAGCGTTTGAAGTTCGCCAGCGTGCCGGTGTGTCTGTTATGCCAGCGTCCAATGCTACGCACAAAAAGCATAACCTGGTAAAGAACATGCTGGTCAAAGCCGTGAAGCGCTTCACCGCTCTGGAGCGCATCGTCCGGCGTTTGTATTCGTTGCTTTTTGATCTTCTCTACACGAAAAAATAGGTTGCAGGTATTTGGTGTTTAATAATCGGGAACCTTTGACCAGGAAATCATTGGCTGTCTGGGGGCTTAATTTGCTGCTCTCGGTAGCGGTTTGGCTGACGATCAGTGCGCTATTCTTCGGCAACGAATACGGTTACTTCGCGCCGCGCGGCCTGCTTAAAAGCGCCATCCTGTTGCCGTTTATTTTTCTTGGATTTATTATTTGGACGAAATGGGGTACCCCAACCTGTTTTAAAAATCTGCGTGTATCTGCGTTCATCTGCGGTTTGATTGCCGTCCTGCTACTCTGTCTCTTCCCGCTGCCCATTCCCGCGCTTTCGGCGCAGCACAGCCTGCAAATGACTGCATTCGGCGGCCCGGTCGAAATTCGTCAGGTGAAATATCTGGATGGTACGCCCGTCTCGCTGGATGTGTTCCAGCTTACGGATGATTGGCATCTCTCCGGGATGATGCCGGGCGGCGTGGTGTTGAGCGTGCGCCATAATGTGGACGCGGGGAAATTGTCACTGCTGTGGGATGGAGAACCGACCGAGATTGATTTATCCGCTCCCCAGAGCGTGACCACCGATATTGTGTTGGGACAAACGGACGCGGCCTCGGGTTGGATTCTGCTTGTCAAGGGATTCTATTTCCTGGCGCTGTGGGTGCTAATATTTATCTTCGCATTCATCGTTGAGACGCGTTGGCTGCATCCCGCCGCCGTCAAGGCGCTGTTGGTCATACTCTATCTTGCCATCTTCGCTGTTTTTACTTTCCAAAAACTAAGCTATACAACATTCAGCGGGGAGCGCGTTTTTCGGGATACCGCCTGGTATGTCGAAACCGCCGACGAGCCGCTCAACTCGCTCGAATTCTGGGCCGGAACGCGCCCCTTCACACTGCCGCTTTTCTACAAACTTACCGGCGTGACGCAGGCAAATTATCTGGATGCCAATGTCATCCGCGACACCGTGGATGCGCAATACTGGTTTTCAATTCTCTCTTGGGCGGCATTAGGCCTGGTCTTTTCATTGCTAATGCGTCAATCGTGGCTCCGTCCGCTGGCCTTTGGGATAATTCTGTTCTTTAGCTTGAATTTGGAGGTCAGCCTGTGGGAGAGTCTTCTACTCTCCGAGTCGCTCTCTTTTTCGATCTTCGCCTTGCTGATTGCTGCCTGGTTATGGTGGAACGCCGCTACCAAGAAACCGTTACCCCCCCAGGCAGGCGTGGCTTTTGTATTTCTGGCCGCGCTACTGACGATTTTGTATAGCTTCACGCGTGAGAGCAATCAATATTTTGCCGTTTTCGGCGCGCTCTTGTTCCCGATTGCCGGGCTTTTTGGCAAAGTGCCTCGGCAGAATCGCAAATTCTATTGGGTCTATCTCTTGCTCTTTTTCGGCGTGCTTGTACTTAAAAATGTATCCTTTGGGGCCAGTGACCTGTGGCAAATTCACATGGCCGATTTGCTGGCCCTGCGTATTTTGCCTGATGCCAAAGCAGTGGATTATTTCATCGCTGCTGGGTTGCCGATGAGCGAGAATCTCTTGAAGATGAGTGCCATGCCCGGGCACGAGTATCAACCCTACCTGTTGAATGATCCCCAAATGGCTGCCGCGATGAACTGGATCAACCAGTATGGTGTCGCCACCTATGCCAAATTCCTCATCACCCATCCATTGGATTCGATGATCGCCCCTTTACAGCAACTTCCCTCAATTTTGAGCGGCGACAATCTGGAATACCATCTGCCGCGTTTTGGCGTGCCGACCATTCCACTTTGGCTGCAAACCCTCACGGCGCGTTTTTACCCACGCGATGCCTGGGTGATGTGGGGCTTTTTTTTCCTGATGAGTGTTGGAGCGGGAGCCTATTTTTTCAGCAAAAGAAACCTTTCCCCGGCCTGGCTGGTTGTGGCGGTATTTTTGGTGAGCTTATACCCGCTGATGTTCATCGTCTGGCATGGCAACCCTATTGAAATCGAGCGTCACGCCGCCCCGGTTGGAATCCAGTTTCGCCTGGCTGGTTGGATGGCTGTCGCGCTTTTATTAGATCAATTAGCAAAAAACAACCACAGAGACACGAAGTTCACAGAGTTGAATCAGTAAAACACAAAGACGCTCTGTGCTCTCTGTGCCTTTGTGGTGAAATCAGGAGTTTTACCCCTTGCGTATCGGACAAAACCCCGCAAAATTTGTTGAAGAAAGCCCTAAACCGGCGCGTGTGACCGTTGCGACCGTGACTTATATCCCGGTGACGAGCGGTTACTTCGCCCAAAGCATCGATATTCTCAAGCTGTGTTTCAACAGCCTGTGGCAACATACGCAGATGGAATATGATTTGATGGTTTTTGACAACGCCAGTTGCCCGGAAGTGCGCCAATATCTGCTCGAAATGCAGGCCACAGGGCGCATTCAATATCTGCTGCTTTCCGAAAAAAACGTCGGCAAAGCAGGGGCCTGGAACGCTATTTTTGGCGCGGCCCCCGGCGAAATTATTGCCTACGCCGACAGCGATGTGTACTATTATCCCGGCTGGCTTTCGGCGCAGGTTAAAGTACTTGATATGTTCCCAGAGATCGGCATGGTCACCGGTATGCCCATGTGGAGTCCGCCGGAATATGCCACCAGCACTGTGGCCTGGGCCGAGAAAAATGGCGTTCAGATTGAGCAGGGAAAATTCCTCCCCTGGGAAGATTATTTTCGGCATTCGCGCAGTTTGGGGGCCAGCGAAGAAAAAGCCCGTGCCCATTTCGACTCAGTTACAGATTTGCGGCTGACGTATGAAGACCAGCGCTATTACGTTGGGGCGAGTCATTTTCAGTTTGTCGCTCCTGCGGCGGCCTTGCGCAGCGTTTTGCCAATCCCCAACAAGCGCCCGATGGGGCAAGTGCGTCTGCTGGATGTGGCGATCAACGATCAGGGCTATTTGCGCCTGTCTACGCCAGAGTGGTGGGTGCAGCATTTGGGCAATCGGCTCTCGGAGGCAGAATTCGCTCAGGGCATACCAACGACCAGCCTCGATGAACGTCAGCGCAACCGCCCGTGGATTTTGAAATGGCAGCTCGCCGAAGACATCCTGTATTGGATTTATCATCGGCTCTTTGAATTTTTACATCGATAAAAACGAAACCACAAAGGCACGAAGACACAAAGAAAGAAACTTAGAGTCTTTGTGTCTTCGTGGTAAAAAAAATATGAAATTAAGTTTGTTGGATATTGTGTTGTGCCCCGACTGCGGGGGTAGTTTCCAGCCCGATGGGGATGCGCGGTTGGTATGCGCAGCCTGCGGGCAGACGACCCCGGTGGTGGGCGGCACCCCGATGTTTACCCCTGCCCCGGAGAATATCAACCCCTCCGAGAAGCAAGAGCGTTCCCCCGAGCTGGGTACCCCCTGGCGGCAAGAGAATTGGCGTTTTCTGGCGCGGCAACTCGAAGAAATTCCCCCCGATGCGCTGATTTTGGATGTCGGCGCGGGCCGCGGCGATTTTTTCGATGGTCTGAAAGGACGCAACGCCCTGGCGCTGGATGTCTACCCTTACCCGGAGATTGACATGGTTTGCGATCTGACGCGTACCAACCCCTTCAAGTCCGGTAGCGTGGATGTGATTTTGCTGCTCAACGTGTTGGAGCATGTTTACGATTCGAAAGAATTATTTGCCGCGCTTTCGCAACTGCTCAAACCCGGCGGTAAGCTACTCGTGGCGATTCCCTTCATGGTTAAGATGCACCAGATTCCGCTCGATTTTGTGCGTTACACGCATTTTGCCCTCGAGCAAATGGCCACCGACCACGGCCTTGAAGTTTCCGTGCTGGAAGGTTTCTATGATCCCATGTTTTTTCTGGGGGAGGGCATTCGCAATATCCAATGGCCGATTTTGCGCAAAATGCGCGGCTGGCGGCAATATGTCGGGCGCGCGCTGCTGATGGGTGTGCGTATTCTTGCGCGTATTATGCAGCCGGTCATTGGCCCCGGACATGTGCGCTCGCCCCACGAAGCCATCAGCTTGGCTCCTACGGGTTATCAGATTGTATATAGAAAGAAATGAAAATTGGTTCAATCTGAATGCGCTTCGGGTGAATACAACTCGCTTCGTAAAGAATGAACCAATTTTATAGCATTATGAGCCAACCCAAACGAATTTTTATCAGCGCCGACCACGGTCTTGCCGTTGTCTATTTTCTCCAGAGTGATCTTGTTGCCACGTTGCTTGATGCGGGCATTGAGATCATACTCTTCACCGACGAAGCCCTGCAAGAATCGCTCAAAGCGCGTTTCGCTCGCCCTGGCCTGACCATTGAAGGTCTGCGGCTCGACCAGGCGCGGCACTACGAGCGTACCGTCAGCCCTTCGTTGCAGTGGTGGCTGCACTTTTTGCGCCGCGCCGGGGCTTCCAGCCGCATCAATCTCGAAGCTGTGGATGGTTTCATCAGTCAGGTCGAAGACGAAGCCCATGCCCGCCGCAAGCAGCTCTTCCCGCTCATGCAGGCTGTTGTCGCCATCATGCGCCGCAGCCGTCTTGCCCGCCGCATTGTGATGCGGGCGCAGGCGCGCTTCAATCCGGCGTTGTATGCTGACCTTTTTGAAAAATATCAACCCGCTCTGGTTGTCGCTGCCACCCCTGGCTGGCGCTACGACCGCTTTTTATTGCGAGAAGCGGCTGAGCGGGGAGTTCAAACTGCGGCTATGATTGTTGGCTGGGACAACTCCAGCAGCTACAGCCTGCCCGGCGCAAATGTAGACTGGGCTTCGTGTTGGTCTGAGCTTCAAAAAGAGGAGCTTACCCTCGGGGCGGATTGGCCTCCCGAACGCGTGAATATCGGGGGGGTTCCGGCATACGATGGCTATTTCCGCGGCGAGTGGCTGATTGACCGTGACGAATACCTTGCCATGCACAATCTTGACCCGGCGCGCAAGCTGATTTCGTATGCCAGCAGTTTTGTGACCTTTTCGCCGAACTTACCCAATGTGGCGATGTTAGCGCGTCTCGTTGCCGAGGACCAACTCTCCCAACCGGCGCAGTTGCTCATTCGCCTGCACCCTACTCACTTTTCAGAGCATCCGCATTATGCTGGAGAGCGCGAAAAAATCCGCGAACTCGCCCGAACATTGCCGCATGTCCACGTCGTTGAACCCGTTCCGCTGGGCGAAGGCGGCATGAGCTACTACTCCGGCGAAGATATGCCCGAAAAATCGTCCATGATGGCCTACTCCGATGTGATGGTGACGGTCTACTCGACGATGGTGGTGGAAGCCTCCATTCACGGCACGCCCGTTATCAGCCTATGTGTGGATGACCCCGCAGGCTGGCCGGGCAAATTCACCCTGCCGCTGACTGAGATTAGCGGCTGGCCCACACATCAACGCTATCGTGATTCCGGAGCCGGGCGCGAAACGCTCAATGCTGAAGAACTGCGTGAAGCCATCAACCGCTACCTTGACGACCCCCAAGCCGATTTGCAAGCCCGCACTGACTTCATCGCCCGTGAATGCACCCACACCGATGGCCACGCCGGGCGGCATACGGCTGAATTTTTGTTGAAACTATTGGAAATATAAATATAACCACGAAGACACGAAGGCACAAAGAACTGCAAAATTCTTTTTTTGTGTCTTCGTGTTTTTGTGGTGAGAAAAAGGAGTAAGGGTATGGATGCAAAATATACTCCATTGTCAGACCGGGAAGAAGCACTAGCGACTGCAGTTGTAGATGCTGCCTATCAAGTCCACCGCGAATTAGGTCCGGGATTGTTAGAGAGTGTTTACGAAGCCGCTTTTTGCCATGTTTTGATGAAGCAGGGCTTTGAAGCACGACGTCAAGTGGTTGTGCCGATTGTATTTGACAGCATCAAGTTTGATGAAGGTTTTCGTATTGATGTGCTGGTCGAAAATTTGGTCATTTGTGAGTTGAAGTCGGTTGCGTCTATTGCCCCTGTTCATACGGCTCAATTATTGACCTATCTTAAGCTTACAGAAAAACGTTTGGGATTTTTGATCAATTTCAATGTTCCACTCATCAAAAAAGGGATCAGGAGAGTAATTCGATAGTTTTCACCACAAAGACACGAAGACACAAAGAAATATTTGCTTTTTCTTCGTGCCTTTGTGTCTTCGTGGTAAATAACTTGCGAGGATCACAAGTGATACACAAGATAATTAACCGAAGCAAAAGTGTTGCACAAGTTTTTTTTACCGGAAAAACAACTACTGGAAAACGTGGCGAAGTTCCACCCATCAGCCCCGAAGAAGTTGCCGAGTTCAAGGAATTCTTTCCGCGGGATAAATTTTTCCTTTACGGTCACGCCCGCTCAGGGACCACGCTGCTCACGCGGCTGATCCGCCTGCACCCGGATGTGCATTGCAATTATCAGGGGCATTTCTTCACCCGCCAGCCCACGCTCGAAGCGCTGGTGGACAGCCCGATGATCGAATCCTGGCTGACGCGCCGCAGCAACCGCTGGAACCGCGGCCGCGATCTTTCGCCCGTGATGCTGCGCGCCGCCGTCGAATATGTGATGGAGCGTGAAGCCCGGCAAGAAGGGGCGCGCATCGTCGGCGACAAAAGCCCCAACGCCCTGCTCAACGGCGAATCCGTGCGCCGGATGCACAAAATTTTCCCGGATGGCAAGCTGATCTTTATCGTGCGCGATGGCCGCGACGCCGCCGTCTCGCATCGTTTTCAGGCCTTCATTGATGCTACGCAACACCTTAATCGTCAGGACTGGGCCATCCGTGCGGATTTCAAACGCGATCCCGAACCGTTTATGCGCGGTGAGCGTTCTATTTTCACCGAGAAGGCCATTCGACGGGCGGCTGAAAGCTGGGTGGAGAACGTCACCGAAACCGATCAAATGGGGAAAGAACTTTTTGGTGAGCAACAATATGCTGCCGTGCGATACGAAGATATACTCAAAACGTCCTGGGAATCCATGTCGCGCCTGTGGGATTTTCTCGGTGCAGATACTAGATTGCCCGAACTGAACGAAATTCTGAACGCCGAGCTTAACAAAAACCCCGATGCCAAATGGCAGCAGCAAAAAGCCAGCGAAATCGTTGAGCCGCTAAAAAAAGGCAAATCAGGTTCGTGGCGGGAATTATTTACAGAACGCGACAAACAAATTTTCAAAGATATCGCTGGCGATGTACTTAACGAGTGGGAATACGCGCCATTTAATGAATAAGCAATGTTGATAACCTTCAACTTTCAACCTACCAACCTGTAATTGACCATGAAAACCCTCATCGCTGGATTCGGCTCCATCGGACGCCGACATTTTCGTAATTTGTATGCCCTCGGGGAGCGCGACTTTGTATTTCTGCGTAGCCAACGCTCCACGCTGCCCGATGACGAAATTGCCGACTACCCGGTTGAAGTCAGCATTGAAGCGGCTTTGACACACAAACCCAATGCTGTCGTGATTGCCAACCCGACTTCGCTGCATCTCGGTGTCGCCATCCCTGCCGCGGAGCTGGGCTGTTATATCTTCATGGAGAAGCCCGTTTCGCACTCCCTGGAACGCGTAGACGAGCTTGAAGCCGCAGTCAAACGCGGCGGCGGGCAGGTTTTGGTTGGATTTCAGTACCGCTATCATCCACTTTTGCGCAAGGCCAAAATTTTGCTCGCCGAAGGCGCCATTGGCGGCCCCGTAGCGGCGCGCGTCCATTGGGGTGAATACCTGCCTGGCTGGCATCCGTGGGAAGATTACCGCAAGGGTTTCAGCGCCCGCGCCGATTTGGGCGGCGGTGTGATCCTCACATTGACGCATCCGTTAGATTATTTGCGTTGGCTTTTTGGGGATGTGGTTGGAATATGGGCTTTTACCCAGCCCGTGAAAGCCCTGGAGATTGATGAAGTTGAATCCGTGGCCGAGATGGGGTTGCGTTTCGTGGATGGCGTGTTGGGCAGTGTCCATTTGAGTTATATTCAGCGCCCGCACACGCACCAGTTAGAGATCATCGGCACCGAAGGCACGATTTATTGGGATTATGTTCAAAGCACACTGAAAATATATCAGGCGGAAGCGGACGCATGGACAGATTTCCCCATCCCGGAGAATTACGAGCGCAACGTGATGTTCCTTGACCAAATGGAGCATTTTATCAGGGTGGTGCGCGGAACCGAAAAGCCGATCTGTACCCTCGAAGATGGCATCTGGGCGCAGCGTTTGGCGAATGGCGCGCTGGAATCCGCGGCTTTGGGCCAAATTATCTCTTGGGGAAATCACAAACCCTCTCAGGGCTGAGTCTGAACAGCATCCCACAAAATTTCAGTAGAATCGCTCCGGGCTGAGAAAAGCATCCCGTCCACTTCAATCACGGAATAATATTCTTCGATATAGTTGTAGGCAATTTCTTTATCCCCCCAGAGTTGCACGATCATATCGGGTTTGAGTTCGCCAATCGAATAGTCATAGTCCCACTTCATGTGGCCGGGGCGAATCTCTTCGAGCGTTACAGCGGTGTGAGCGGGAAGTTGAGCGATGTAGGCGTCGTTTTTGCCGAGCAGATCGAGTGAAGGCCGCTCCGAAAAGTAGGGGATTGCCCCGGCAGTCACCACGGCAATGGTGGCATCGGGCGTAGTGCTTTTGCGCACGGCCAGCGCAATGCGGGTATCTTCCTTGTTGCCTTCAATGAAGATGGGCGGCCTGAGCAGCAGCCAGCGCCGCAGATAAGCCGGGTCGCGCTGGATGAAGTTGAAATTCGCCAACGCCGCCAGCGAAAACCCGATCAGCGCAAAATTTAAAAATACCTTTGTGAACTTCTTAGTGCCCTTTGTGCCGCCTGTGCCCTTTAGGGTATCGTGGTTAAAGATAGTCCGCAAGATTTGCTCTACCGCATACACAAATAGCACAAAAAAGAGCGGGATGGCGATGGCAATATAGCGGTTGGCGCCGCCCTTGTGTTCCCAGGCATCGCCGCCTACGTAGATGCTGTAGGTAATTTGGGCCAGCACGAGCAATGCCAATACGAGAAGTTTCTTTTCACGCCGCCATAAAATAGCCAAAAAGGGCAAGGCGAGCAAGAGCCAGTTCATATCTTTGGCGAATTGAGTAAAAACATACAGGCCGCGCTGTAATTGTTGCATCAGGGGCAGCCCATTGACTTTGAGATAATAGGTGTTGGGCAGCGGTTGGCCGTAATACCCCAGCCGGACGGCGGTTTGCAGGCCGATAAAGCCGATCAGCGTCCCCAACCCCCAGGCAAGATGTTTCCAGCGATGGCGTGGTAAGAAGAGAAAGCCAAATCCAGTGATGGTCAGCGCCGGGACGATCATGTCAATGCGTACCAGTGTGCTGAATCCGAGCACGATGAAGGGCCACGGGCTGAACGCTTCGGCTTGCATATCTCGGATGAATTTCAATACGGCGATATTGAGTAACAACACCAGCAGGCTGACTTCCATGCCCTGTAGGCCCCAGTTGTTGAGTGGAGTGTAGAAGGCGGTCAGGCCCACGGCGATGAGCGGTACAAGCCAGTTCTTCGAGAGTTCGGCAGCAATTCTGTGGACGAAGTAGAGATTGACCGCCAAAAAGACCGCCCCGCTGATTTGCACGGCCAGACTGGTTTTTGCCATCGAGATGGGGAATAGATGGAAAAACGCCATCCATAGAACCCACAATGGATTGGTATAACCCTCTACGGGGGCTTCGCCGGGATTCCATACCGCGCCGTAGCCCTCGGCCAGATTTTTGGCGTAGCGCATCGAGATCATGGCATCATCGAACAGCACGAAATAGCGCGTTCCCTCGATGATGAAACTGGTTTGGTAGATGTAGATGCCCGCGTAGATAGCGTAAATCAGCAGGATGGCGATGAAAAGCCAGTTTTGTTTGAGACGGTTCATGTTTTATTTCCGTGAGCAGCAACTTATATTATGATGCAGAGTATAATATCGCGAATAACGTGAATAGAGAACTGTTCAAATCTGTCATGAGAAATAGGGTTCGTTTTTTGTCTACCAATGGAGAAAAGAAAAAGATGTGTGTTAATTTTCGCCGTTCCAATATACTCTTGATATTGCTATCTGTATTATTGGCAAGTTGTGCATTCCCTGCAGCTGTGGAGCCGACGGTCTCGCCATCTAGTACGCTGCCCCTGTTTTCGGAGACAGATATTCCCCCTACGCTAACAGAGACAACTGTGCCTCCGACGGCGACTGCAACAGCAACTACTACGGCGATGTTGGAACCAACCGCAACATTTACGGTAACGCCCTCGCCTGTGCCACCCTCTCTTTTGGTAAATACGAACGCTGTTTGCCGAGTTGAGCCGGGTGTAGATTTTCCGGTTGCCGGATATCTAGTTGAAGGTGCAATGCCAGATGTTTCCGGGGTCGTTGAAGGGGAGCTTAATTGGTGGTTGATCCAACTTGATAATGAAAAAAATTGCTGGATTTCAGATAACGTTGTTACGCTTACCGGCCAAATTTCCAGTTTGCCGCGGCTTTCCCCCACGGTAACACCTACGGAAACCCCCCTCCCGCCCACGGTAACCGCGACCCCTGCTCCACCCACCGCCACGGCGACCATTACGCCATCAGTAACATTGTCACCAACGGCAACATTCACTATAACTCCCTCGGTTGTGCCCCCGGCGCTATCTGTAGATACCAATGCGGTTTGCCGAACCGGGCCAGATCTAAACTATCCGATTGCTGGGTATCTGGAAGCAAATGTACGCGTACATGTTTCCGGGCTGGTTGAAGGTCAATTGAATTGGTTATTCATTCAACTTTCAGATGGAAAAGAATGCTGGATTGCAGACAGTGTGAGTACATTCGAAGGTGATGTTGCCAATTTGCCGCGCATTACTCCGCCGCCATCACCTACGCCTGGAGTAGTAGCTAGCTCACAGCTTGGGAAAACAGATTTTATATACTATTTCCTTACCGCAACAGATACCGGTGGCCCCTTTGGGTGTGAGACAGGCGACAGTTTACTGTATATTGAGACCAGCATTGCGCGAACCGGGGAACTGGAGGTGGATGTCGTTAATGCGCTAAATGCGCTTTTCTCGAATCACAATCAGTATTATAACGGCCTTTATAATCCGATGTATGCGTCATCGCTGCGCGCTACGGATGTGGATTTTGTGCCTGGAGATATTGAAGCTGAAGTTTGGTTGAGAGGCGATTTGGCACGTCCGAAGGATAAATGCGACAGTCAGCGTATGCGCGATCAGGTTTGGGAAACCATCGAGATTCAATTCCCCGAAATCAGTCACGCGGTTATTCGTGTGAATCGAGCTTTATTGGGTGATTTGCTTGTCGTGAACAAATGAAAAAATTACTTCAAACGTTCCTCCTCCAGACAGTAATTTACGGTATATCTGTTTGGATATATTATTTTGTAGTGTTACAACATCTTGGAGATTGGCTCAACCAACTTTTCCACAGCAATTTGGTTCTTTACGCGGTACTGAGCTTAGTTTTTGTGATTTTACAGAGCATTTTTCTGGATACTATAATTAAATTCCTTTTACGTCACTTACGTTTTGAACGCGTGGAGTAATCAGATACACGAATGGAATTTCCTATTGCAGGCGTTACTGTAAATCCTATATTCCTGATAGGTTTAGGTTTTGTGGTTGGTACTCTGGGAGGCTTCTTTGGTGTTGGTGGTGGTTTTCTTACCGGGCCAGTGATGTTTTGGCTGGGGGTGCCGATGAATTTCGTGGTCGGCACTGATCTGGCTTATATGACTGGTAAAGCCATGAGTGCTACCAGACGCCATCGTTCGTTAGGCCATGTGGATGTTAAGTTAGGCATTCTAATGATTGCCGGGACGGTTCTGGGGGTTGAGTGTGGCGCTCAAATCATTGAAGTATTGGAATTCTCTGGGAATATTGATAGCATTATTGGATATATCTATATCGTCATTTTGTTGAGCGTTGGTGGTTTTACTGGATGGGAGAGTTTGCGAGCTATCCAAATGGTGCGCACGGATCGTGTAGATGTCAAAGATGCGATTGGTTTTGAAGGCATTGCCCGTCGTGTACATCGTATCAAAATTCCCCCAATGATTTCTTTACCCGAATCGGGCATTGAAGCAATTTCATTGTGGGTGGTAGTCGGTGTGGGGTTCATCACTGGCTTGTTAGCTGGATTATTGGGGGTAGGCGGCGGTTTCATTCGTATGCCTTTCCTGGTATATTTTATCGGTGTCCCTACACACATTGCCGTTGGCACAGATTTATTCGAAATTGTATTTTCGGCAGGTTTTGGCACTATTACGCACGCGTTGAAGGGCAATGTGGATATTCTGATGGCATTGGTGATGCAAACTGGAGCGGTTTTGGGCGCTCAAATTGGCGCTTCAATGACGCGTTTTTTTGCTGGGCCGCGAATTCGTTTGTTTTTCTCGGTTTTGCCATTATTGGGGGCGATTATGGTGATGTTGCGCTTATTGGGGCTGACGGCTGTATAGTAATGTGTTGGCGTGAGATGTTAAGATGAATATATTGATTTATTTGGATCAAGAAAAAAAAGATTATCATGCAATTGCATTCATCAAGAGGTTGGCGAGAACATTCCCTGTCGCGCTAACATTGTTGTATATCGTATCCGAAGGGGAAGATCAGGAGCAGGGTGAAGCTATTCTTGCCCAGACAGCGGGGCAATGTGCGGATGTTGCTGTCAGAACGCTGTTGCGATGGGGTGACCCGGTTGGGGTGTTATTGTCCGAAGCTCGCCGGGAAAAACATGATCTTTTGATTATTCAATCTGGTGGCAAGAAGCGAGCTAACCGACGAATTGAGTCAATTGAGAATATTATTTCTCAGTCAATTTACCCGGCTGTATTGATCTTGAGAGGGGCATTGCGCAAAGTCAAACGAATTCTAATCTGTACAGGTGGCCCAGAAGGGCATGGCAAAGTGATTGAGTCTGGCGCAGATATGGCGCAAGCGTTGGGGGCTAAAGCCACATTACTGCACGTAGCTGCAGGAGCAGTGCCAACCATGTATACAGGTTTGCCTGCCTTCGAAGAATCGCTTGAAGATTTACTCAAAACAGACACAGCCGTTTCGCGGCATTTACGCGCCGGTGCAGAAATATTAGATGCTCGCAATATCAATGGTGAACTCGAACTCCGCCGCGGTATTCCAATTGATGAAATTGTGCGCGAAGCTCGTCTAGGGGAATACGATCTGGTTGTAATTGGGCGCTCACGCATTTTCAGTGGTTGGAAAGAAATTTTTATGAGCGATATCACCCAGCCTATCCTCAACCAGGTAGCAGTTTCCGTATTAGTGGTGGGCGAAAAGGCGTTGCACTAGCTAAAAAATACAAGCGCCATTTAATATTCCATGTTATCATTTTCGCTTCGCCGGCTTCAGGTCGGCGTTTGCTTTGGATGAAATATCAAAAAATAGGGGGGATGGTGCGCTCTGTCCACCATCCCCCCTATTTTTGGGAGTGATGTAAGTTGAAATGGAGAATTTTGAATGACTACGAAAAAAACTGAAACTTTAATTCCGCCCTTTGGTGGAAAGCTTGTGAACCTGCTGGTTTCCGAAGCTGAACGCGAAGCGGTAAGCGCCGCAGCGAACCATTATCCGGATATTCAACTCTCAGACCGCGCCCTGCACGATCTGGAGTTATTGGCTGTGGGTGGTTTTTCGCCCCTGGATCGCTTCATGGGCAGCGCCGATTATCAACGCGTGCTCACCGAAATGCGCCTGGCCGATGGCACCCTCTTCCCGCTGCCGATCACCCTCACGGTCAAGAAAGAAGACCTGCCGACTCGCTCGGAGTGGGTTGCCTTACGAGATTCACGCAACTACCTCATCGCGGCGATGCGCGTGGATGAAGTTTTTACCTGGGATCCTCAACGGGAGGCACGCCTCGTGCTCGGGAGCACCGACCATCGCCACCCCCTGGTCAGCGAAATGGAACGTTGGGGCGATCTGTGCATCTCCGGCGAGTTGAAAGTCATCAACCTGCCTACCTATTACGACTTCCAGGATATTCGCCGCACCCCGGCGCAGACGCGCACCCTGCTTGAAGGAATGGGGCAAAAGAACGTGGTTGCTTTTCAAACGCGCAACCCCATGCACCGCGTCCATGAGGAATTGACCAAACTGGCCGCTCAGGAAATCGGCGGCAGCTTGTTGATCCATCCGGTGGTTGGCCTGACCAAGCCTGGCGATGTTGATCACTTCACCCGCGTGCGTGTCTATAAAGCTCTGGCTGAAAATTATTACGACAAAAATGCCACGGTTCTTAGTTTGTTACCCCTGGCCATGCGGATGGCTGGCCCGCGTGAAGCCGTCTGGCATGCGATTATTCGCCGCAACTACGGCGCAAATCACTTCATTGTCGGTCGCGACCACGCTGGCCCCGGTAATGACAGTACCGGAAAACCTTTCTACGGGCCGTATGAAGCTCAGGATATGATGAAGCAATATGAGGAAGAAATCGGCGTCAAGATGGTGCCCTTCCAGATGATGGTGTATTTGCCCGACCAGGAAGAATATGTCACTATGGACAATGTGCCTGAAGGCGCTAATGTGAGTTCAATCTCCGGCACGCAGGTACGTGAAGACTACCTTGCCAAAGGCAAACTGCTGCCCGAATGGTTCACCCGCAAAGAAACCGCCGAAATTCTCGCCGAAGTTCACCCGCCTAAGAGCAAGCTGGGCCTTACCATTTGGTTCACCGGCCTTTCTGGCTGCGGCAAATCTACGATTGCCAGCGCCCTCATCCCCATGCTGATGGAGCACGGCCGTCAGGCCACCGTCCTCGATGGTGATGTTGTCCGCACGCATCTCTCGAAGGGCCTCGGCTTCAGCAAAGAAGACCGCGACACGAATATTATGCGCATCGGTTTTGTGGCCGGTGAAATTGCCCGCCACAACGGAACCGTCATCTGTGCTGCGATCAGTCCCTATCGCAACACCCGCAGCGAAGCCCGCAAGATGTCGGGCGAAGAGCGTTTTGTGGAGATTTTCGTCAATACCCCGCTCGAAGTTTGTGAGCAGCGCGACATCAAGGGCCTTTACGCCAAAGCTCGCCGCGGCGAAATCAAAGGCTTCACGGGCATTGACGACCCCTACGAAGAGCCGCTCAACGCCGAAATCGTACTTAACACCGTTGAAACTACCCCCGAAGAAAACGCCCGCGCCATCGTCGAATATCTCACAGAACAGGGTTTCCTTCAGTAAGTCTTCCAGGCGACAGGCACTTTCGTGGAGCATTCCGAACGAAGTTAGTGAACAAAGTGCCTGTCACCTTTTGCAAAATGACTCATTTGCCTGAACTTTTTCGACTGGATAACCGCGTAGCCATCGTCACCGGCGGGGCGGGATTACTGGGAACCGAATTCTGCCGCACGCTGGCCGAAGCGGGCGCGTCAGTGATCGTTTCGGATTTGGATGAAAAGGCCGCGCAAAAAGTGGCCGCATCCATCATCCAAAGCGGGTTCACCGCCCAGGCCGTGCGCACGGACGTGACCCGTGCTGATTCTGTTCAACAAACCGTAGATTCAGCCCTGAGCGCCTTCGGCTCCCTCGACATCCTTGTCAACAGCGCCGCCCTCGACCCCAAGTTTGACCCTGAAGCCAAAAGCGCGCATTCTGGAGCTTTCGAAGATTATCCCCTTGAACTTTGGAAGCAAGCCCTCGATGTCAACCTAACCGGCATGTTCCTGGCCTGTCAGGCTGCTGTCAAGCCCATGCTCGAGCAAGGCTGCGGCACAATCATCAACATCGCCTCGATGTATGGCGTTGTGCCGCCTGACCAGCGTTTGTACCAGCGAGAAGGACAGCCGTCCGCCTACAAGCCCGTGTATTACACTGTCACCAAATCCGGCGTCATCGGTCTGACCAAATACTTGGCCGCCTACTACGCGGGGAAGAATCTCCGTGTTAACACCCTCACGCCCGGCGGCGTTTTCAACGATCACGATGACGAATTCACGCAGAAATACGCGGCGCGCTCCATTCAAGGCCGCATGGCTGAAAAAGACGAAATGAACGGTGCGCTGCTCTTTCTCGCATCTGACGCATCCAAACACATGACCGGCGCCAATCTCATCGTCGATGGCGGCTGGACCGCGTGGTGATATGACCGAAGTTCTCGCCCTCATCCCCGCTCGCGGGGGATCAAAATCGATCCCCCGCAAAAATGTAATTGACTTTGCCGGGTATCCGCTGATTGCGTATAGTATTGCGGCGGGTTTGGCTGCCGAAACCGTGACGCGCGTCATCGTCTCCACGGATGATGCCGAAATCGCCGAGATTTCGCGTCGCTATGGGGCCGAGACCCCTTTTGTACGGCCCCAGGCCCATGCGCTAGATAACACCCCGGATTTGCCGGTTTTCGTTCATGCGCTGGAATGGCTCGCCGAGTACGAAGATTATCATCCCGATATCGTCGTCCAACTGCGCCCCACCTCCCCTTTCCGCCGCGTCTGGCATATTGACCAGGCTGTGCTGCGGCTCGTTGAGCGTCCCGATGCCGATGCGGCGCGCACGGTCTGTATCCCCTTCCAAAATCCCTTCAAAATGTGGCGCATCGGCCCCGATGGCCTGATGCAGCCCATCGGCAGCAATTTGGGCGTGAAGAACGAGCCATATAATCAGCCTCGTCAAGCCCTGCCCGAAATCTACTGGCAGACCGGCTATGTGGATGCGGCCTGGGCCGACACAATTTTGACCAAAAACTCGATGACCGGCGATTATATTCTGCCCTTGATTATTGATCCTAGTGAATGGATTGATATTGACTCGCCCGATGATTGGCGACGAGCAGAGCGTTTGATTGAAAGTGGGGAAATCACGTTAGACGATTTAGGTTTTGACCTATAAAAGAAGATTTCACCACAAAGGCACGAAGGCACAAAGTTTGTCGGTTTGTTTCTTCGTGTCTTAGCGTCTTTGTGGTGAAAAATATTCCCCGGAGTAAACCCCATGCCCGAAATTAAAATTGGCGACTGTCTGGTTGGCGACGGACAGCCCCCCTTTATCATTGCTGAGATCGGCGTAAACCACAACGGTATTCTCGAATATGCCTTTGAGTTGATTGATGCCTCAATCGACGCGGGCGCGGATGTCGTTAAATTCCAGAAGCGTAATCTCAAGAAACTCTATCCCAAAAAATACCTGGATAATGCCAACGTCGGCGAGAAAAACCTCAACTACCTGCTGCCGATTTTGCAGCGTGTGGAACTCACGGACAGCGATTATCATAGGATTATGGCTTACTGCGAGAAAAAGGGCATCACTTTCATGTGTTCGGCCTTCGATGATGATTCCGCCGACTTTGTGGAATCGTTGGGCGTACCCGCCTATAAGGTGGCTTCTGCCGATATGATCAACCTGCCCTTGATTGATTACTTGATTGGCAAGGGTAAACCGCTGATTGTCTCTACTGGCATGTCGCGCATGGAAGAGGTTGATACCACGGTTAATTTTCTCAAAGAGCATAATGCCGAATTCGCCCTATTACACTGCAACAGCGCCTATCCAGCTGCGTTTGCTGACATCAATTTGAGTTTTATGGATCGCTTGCGCGAGTACGGTGTTCCCGTTGGCTATTCTGGCCACGAGCGCGGCATATCTGTCTCGACAGTGGCTGCCGCGCTGGGCGCCTGCATCATCGAGCGGCATATTACCCTCGACCGCACGATGGACGGTCCCGATCATGCCTCCAGCCTGGAGCCGCACGGTTTCAAAAAGATGGTACGCGATATTCATCAAGTCATGGAAGCGATGGGCAGCGGCAAGGAAAAATACTTCACGATGGGCGAAATTCTCAATCGCGAAGTTTTGGCAAAAAGCCTTGTGGCGACTCGCAACATCGAGTCGGGCGAAGAGATCACCCGAAAAATGGTCACGGTCAAAGGCCCCGGGCAGGGGCTCTCGCCACAGCGTTATACTGAACTCATCGGGCGCGTCGCCGAGCGCACTATTGAAGAAGATGATCCCTTCTTGCCCGTGGATTTGGGCCGCCGTATCACCCTCGACATCGAACACACCCTGCCGATGAAATGGGGTTTCGTGGTGCGTTTCAACGATTTTCGTTCCATGTTGCAATATCAACCTCCGTTGCTCGAGTTCCATTTCACCGATAAAGACCTCGACGTAGCCTACCCCGGCGATGATCTCGACATGCAATTGGTCGTCCATGCTCCGGAATTTTGGGAGAATCATCTGGTAGATTTGTGTACCTTCGACGAAGATCAGCGCAAGGCATCCGTGCATATTTTGCAGCGCGGCATCAACGTCACCCGTGATATGGCTCAACATTTTGTCGGCACGCCCAAAGTCGTTGTTCATCCCGGCGCGGCCAGCCTCGACCAGCCCATCGCTGACCGCAAGGGGCTTTACGATAATTTGCGCCGCTCGGTAGAAGAACTTGACTACAACGATGTGGAACTGCTCATCGAAAACCTGCCCCCACATCCCTGGTATTTTGGCGGCCAGTGGCTCACCAACGCTTTCATGGATACTTATGAAATTCGTGATTTTCTCGATTCAATGGGCCTGATGACCTGCTACGACACCTCGCATCATAAACTCTACTGTAATTGGGCCGATGTCGATTTTTACGAGCAGGTCGAAGTCATCCTGCCCTACGTCTCGCACCTGCATCTCTCCGACGCTTCCGGCCTGGATGGGGAGGGCCTGCAAATTGGGCAGGGGAATATCGACTGGGTGCGCTTCTTCAAAATTATCAAAGATTATCATGGCACCATGATCCCCGAAATCTGGCGTGGCCATCAACGCGGCGGCGAAGGCTTTTTTGTTGCCATCAACCGCCTTTCCGAAGCTTACTTCAAAGCTGTGCAGAAATGAACCGCAGATAAACACAGATGAACGCAGATAAAAAAATAAAATCAGCGTTTATCTGCGTTCATCTGCGGTAAAGATTCCCCTTGGATATTATAAAACGGATACACAACGCCCATTTGCGGATTCAGGCCGATAGGCAGCTTGCGCGCCTCGGGCGTAAGATTGCTCAACAAGCGCCAGCGGACCCGGCCCGCGGGTTGGTTGCCTTTTTCAATGCCTCCTCACGCCTGGGGGGCATCAGCCTCAACGCCGCCTTCACCCAGCTCACCGCCTGGAGCGTGCAACTCGCCGGAGCCGAAGTCATCCACTTTGTCTGTCGCGCCGGAATGACGCGCTGCGTCCTCGGTACCAACCCCGACGATCATACCGCCGCGCCGCCCTGCGCCAGTTGCATCGCCCAATCGCAGAAACTCATCGGCCCAACCCCCGCCCACTTCTTTGAATACCAACCCAACCCCGCGCTCGAATCCCAACTCAACTCTCTCAACATCGAAGAACTCTCAATCTTCAACTTTCAACCTGTCAACCTGCCAACTCCCATCCCCTTAGGCCAGCTAACCTTACCCTCCCTCCGCTGGGCTTTGCGCCGCCACACCCTCCCCAACGATGAGCCGACGCGCCATCAACTGCGCCAATATATTCTCTCGGCTTACCGCGTCGCTGAAGAATTTGGTTGTTTCCTGACGCATCACAAACCCGATACAGTCGTGATTTTCAACGGGCTGCAATTCCCCGAAGCGACCGCTCGCTGGGTGGCGCGCCAACACGGCCTGCGCACCATCACCCACGAAGTCAGCTTTCAGCCCTTCTCGGCTTTCTTCACCGACGGCGACGCGACCGCCTACCCGATTGACATTCCCAACGAGTTTGAACTCTCCCCGGTGCAGAATGAACAGCTTGATGCTTGGCTAAGCCGCCGTTTCAAGGGCGAATTTACGATGGCGGGCATTCGTTTCTGGCCTGAAATGAGCGGCCTGGACGAAGAATTTGTGGCACACGCTGCCAACTTCAAGCAAATTGTGCCGGTGTTTACCAACGTCATTTTCGATACCAGCCAAATTCACGCCAACACGGTTTTTGAGCATATGTTCGCCTGGTTGGAAAGCATCATCGACGTTATTCGCCAAAACCCGGAGACTCTTTTCGTTGTTCGCGCCCATCCTGATGAAAAACGCCCCGGTACACGCAAGGGTACCCGCGAAGCCGTCAGCGATTGGCTGGCCGAGCGCGGCGTAGACAGCCTGCCCAACGTGATTTTCATTGACGCGCAGGAATATATTAGCTCGTATGATCTGATCCGGCGTGCTAAATTCGTGATGGTGTATAACTCGTCCATCGGTTTGGAAGCCACGCTCTTTGAGTGTCCGGTGCTGTGCGGCGGCCAAGCGCGTTACACGCAATACCCCACCGTGCATTTGCCGCAAACGCCCGAAGAATATCACCAAACCGCCGTAAAATGGCTCGTTGCGGACGAAATCGATATTCCTGTGGAATTCAAACAAAATGCCCGACGATTCTTATATTATCAGCTTTATCGCGTCTCGTTGTCGTTTGACCGCTATCTCACCGCGCACCCTACCCCCGGCTATGTACAACTCAAACCCTTCAGCGCGAATGACTTGCGCCCCGAAAATTCGTTTACCTTACGCGTTATTGTGGATGGCATTCTCGATAATCAACCTTTCCAGTTAGAGAATTAACGCAAAGACGCAAGGGGGCTAGGCCGCAAAGTTTCTATTTATATTTTTCTATGCGATTTTGCATCTTAGCGTCCTCGCGTTAAAAAAATGCCGATGAAAATTATCACTAAAGCTAAAATTTCCCTAAAATTTGTCCGCCGTCAGGCGCGTCGCACTGTGGCTACGCTTCAGCACGGCTCATTGACTGGCACGCCGATTCTGTTTGCCAACTCGTTTCCCAAGAGCGGCACGCATTTGCTGACACAAGTTTTGCAGGGTTTGACCCAAATCAGCCCGGCGGTGGAGAGCGGTTTGCCTGCCATCGTCACTTTTGATGGCCTGACTGGTCAGCCGCGCCCAACAGTCGATATTCTGCGCGATTTGTGCCGTTTGCGCCCCGGCGATGTGGCTTATGGGCATCTGCACGCCTTGCCCGAAGTTGCAGCGCATCTGACCGCACCCGGTGTGGCGGCGTTCTTTATTTTGCGTGACCCGCGCGACGTGGTAGTCTCGCATGTGCATTATGTCACCGAGATGGAGCCGAATCACGTGCATCATGCCCATTATCGGGATTCGCTGAAAGATTTTGATGAGCGTTTGCGGACAAGTATTCTAGGGCGGCCCGATTTGGCTGTGCCTTTCCCGGATATTCATGGACGCTTTGAACCTTATTTGGGGTGGTTCGACCGTCCCGAGGTGTTGACATTGCTCTATGAGGATTTCATTAGCCATCGAGAAAAGACTCTGCTGCGGGTGCTGAACCACGCCCGGAGCCGCGGGCTGAACATTCTGGTTAGAGAGCAGGAAGCCCTTCGGGCGTTAGAATCCGCCATTGACCCGCAAAAATCTCCCACTTTTCGCAGCGGAAAAATTGGCAAATGGCGCGAATCGTTTAGCGAAGCGCATAGATTGCTTTTCAAAGAAGTAGCGGGTGATTTGTTGATTCGGCTAGGCTATGAGCAAAATAATGACTGGTAGCAAACTGCGTTGCTCGTTGGTGATTCGAGCCTATAACGAAGAAAAACACATTGGCCGCCTGTTGACAGGAATCACCCAACAGACGCTTGAGGATGTCGAGATCATTCTGGTCGATTCAGGTTCGTCCGATGATACCGTGGCAATTGCTTCGCGCTATCCAGTGAAGATCGTTGAGATTAGGCCCGAAGAATTTACCTTTGGACGTTCATTGAATACAGGTATTCGGGCGGCGAGCGGAGAGTTGATTGTGATCACCAGCGCGCATTGCTACCCGGTCTACCCCGACTGGTTGGAGCGGCTGCTGGAGCCTTTTGCCGATGACGACGTTGCGGTGAGCTACGGCAAACAGCGCGGCGGCGAAACGAATCATTATTCAGAGTATCAATTTTTTCGTAAATATTTCCCCGATACGTCGCAGCCGCGGCAGGGACATCCGTATTCACATAATGCTAACGCCGCTATCCGACGCTCGCTGTGGGATCAGCATCCTTATAATGAAGATTTAACCGGCCTTGAAGATTTGGCCTGGAGCAGTTGGGCCAGCCAGCAGGGGCACGCGATTGCGTATTTGGCCGAGGCCGAGGTGATTCATTTGCACGATGAGCAACCCGCAACTGTCTATAATCGCTACCGCCGCGAGGCCATCGCTATGAAACAGATTTTGCCGCATAGCCAGTTTAGCCTGTGGAACTTCGTCCGTTTGTGGCTGGGCAGCACGTTTTCGGATTTGTTGCAAGCCCGCCGAGAACGAGTGCTTGCCCGGCATTGGCGCAGCATTCTCTGGTTTCGCCTGTACCAATATTGGGGTACGTATCGCGGTTATCGTTATTCAGGTAGAGTAGATGCCCGGATGCACCGTGCCTTTTACTATCCGCCGGGTATTCTGGATGAAAAAACGCCCGCCCCGCGCCGCATCCAACCGATTGAGTATGAGGAGTGAGGGTATAATCACGCTATGACCAAAATTGTCGCTCTTGTCCCCATGCGGCATTGTTCCCAGCGCGTGCCGGGGAAAAATTTTCGCTCCCTGGCGGGGAAGCCGCTTTTTCATCACATTATCGAAAAGCTATTGAGTGTGCCACAAATTGACGAGGTTGTAGTTAACACCGATAGCTCGAAAGTGCAAGATGGTCTGCGGGAAAACTTTCCCACAGTGCGCGTGATAGAACGTCCAGAACATCTACGCGCCGATACGATCCCGATGAATGAAATCCTGGCCTATGATATATCGCAAGTCGTCGCTGATTTTTATCTGCAAACGCATAGCACCAATCCCTTGCTGCGCGCTGAAACGGTTACGCACGCGATCGAGATGTTGTTAGGACAATATCCAACCTGCGATTCGCTTTTTTCAGTTACACGCTTGCACACGCGTTTGTGGGATCAGCTAGGCCGGGCAGTCAATCATAACCCGGCGATGCTGCTGCGAACCCAGGATTTGCCACCGGTATATGAAGAGAATTCTTGTATGTATATTTTTACCGCAGACATACTGAAAACGCGCCGCAACCGCCTTGGCGAACGTCCGCTGATGTTCGAGATTGACGCTGCCGAAGCCTGGGATATTGACGAAGAGCTTGATTTTGAGATTGTGGATTTTTTGATGAGGAAACGTTTGGACGTTTGAATGTGTTCGTAATTAAGGTAAACGCTTATGCCAACTATTCTTTTTACCGCCCCCTATATGATTCTTTTCCTCGACCGCTTCGGCCCAGTGCTGGAAAAGTACGGCCTGACGTTGATCGTCCCCGAGGTGGAAGAGCGCCTGGATGAAGATGACCTGCTCGAATATGCTGGTCGGTTTGATGGCACGATTTGTGGTGATGACCGCTACACGCCGCGCGTACTCGAGGCGTGTGTGCCGCGGTTGAAGGTCATTTCCAAATGGGGGACGGGCATCGACTCGATTGATCAGGCTGCCTGCGCTCGGCTGGGGATTAAGATTGGCAACACCCCCAATGCATTTACTCTACCCGTGGCGGATACGGTCATGGGCTATATTTTGGCTTTTGCCCGCCGCCAGCCGTGGATGGACCACGCTATGAAAACAGGCCAGTGGGAGAAAATCCCCGGACGTTCGTTGAGCGAGTGTACGCTGGGGGTGATCGGCGTGGGCAACATCGGCAAGGCTGTCATTCGGCGGGCGAGCGCCTTCGGGATGGAGTTGCTGGGTAATGATATTCGTCAGATTGAGCCGGATTTTGTCCGTGAGCAACGTCTGGAAATGACTTCGCTTGAAGATTTGCTCGACCGTGCCGATTTTGTTAGCGTGAACTGTGATCTCAATCCGACCAGCGTTCATCTGATGAATGCTGAAACATTTGCCATGATGAAACCCGAAGCTGTGCTGATTAATTCGGCGCGCGGCCCGATTGTGGATGAATCCGCTTTGGTGCAGGCCATCGAGAACGGATCTATCGCCGGGGTTGCGCTGGATGTTTTTGAGTACGAACCCCTCCCGGGGTCGAGTCCGTTGCTCCACATGGACAACGTCATGCTAGCTCCGCATAATTCCAATTCCAGCCCCGCGGCCTGGGAGCGCGTCCACTGGAACACGATCAAAAATTTGCTGGATGGATTGGATATTCCGACGGATGATTTTAACAAGTGGACGTAGTCCTATAACTCAAAACGAAATAATCACGAAGACACGAAGGCACAAAGAAAAACAAAAAGCTGTTCTTCGTGTCTTTGTGGTAAAAGTTGGATAAAATGAATAATCTTCAATCTCCAGTTTCCAAACCCAAATGCATGTTGATCACCGGCGCGGCGGGCGGCATTGGCCGTGCGACCGTGGCCTTGTTTACCGAAAAAGGTTGGCGCGTGATTGGCGTGGATCGCTCGGATTTTGGCCCAGAGTTCCCCACAAACGGCTTATTCATCAAGGCTGATATTTCGGATCCCGCCGCGCTGGAAGCAATTTTTAAGCAGGCGCAGCAATTTACCCAAACTTTGGCAGCGTTGATTAACAACGCCGCTTACCAGATCACCAAGCCGTTGCTTGAAACCAGTGTCGAAGAGTGGGACGCAGTGATGGCCTCCAATTTGCGCTCGGTGTTCTTGAGCGCCAAATTAGCCCACCCGTTGCTCGTTAGTCAGGGTGGCGGGGCGGTGGTGAATGTTTCATCTGTTCATGCCGTGGCGACTTCCAAAGATATTTCGGCCTATGCCGCCAGCAAGGGCGGATTGTTGGCCCTGACGCGGGCGATGGCGATTGAATTCGCCCCACAGAATATTCGTGTGAATGCGATTTTACCCGGTGCAGTGGATACGCCCATGCTGCGCGCCGGGATGAACCGTGATCATGCCGGGGACGGCTCGGTGCAGCAGCGTTTGGAAAATCTGGCCCGCAAAACTGTCAGCGGGAAGGTTGGCACCCCCGAAGAAATTGCCCAGGCAATCTACTTTTTGGCCGATAATACGCAATCTTCCTTTATGACTGGTCAGGCGCTGATCGTGGATGGGGGCGCGACAGCGCGACTCAGCACAGAATAAAGAACCGTTGAAAGTTACAGGTTGAGGGTTGAAAGTTGACCTGTAACCTCAACCTTCAACCTTCAATCTTCAACCTTCAACCTTCAACACTATGACAAATATTCGCCAAACCATCAAGAATCTATTTCCCCCCGCCCTCTGGCAGCCCATCAGCGAAGCCCGTTACGCGCTTAAACGCGTCGCTCAATGGCCGTTAGCGACATTGCATCCCTGGCGCAGGGAGAGCATCCGCCAGCTGGCCGCGCTTAAAGATGCCTACAAAGGTGAACGTTGTTTTATCATTGGCAACGGCCCCAGCCTCAAGCAGACCGATGTCTCGAAGCTGAAAGACGAATTCACCTTTGGGATGAATCGAATTTATTTAGCATTCCCCGAATGGGGCTTTTCGACGAGTTTTTTAGTTTCAGTGAATGATTTGGTCAACGAGCAATGCGCCGAAGATTTTATTAATCTCGATGTGCCGCGCTTCTTCTCGTGGCGTTCGCGTCGTTTCTTCTCTTCGCTCCCCACTCCCCACTCCCCACTCTCCACCTTTTTGCACACCACTTACACTGGCCCCAAGTTCGCCCAGGATGCGCGTGGCCGCCTCTGGGAAGGCGCTACCGTGACTTATGCTTGTCTGCAACTGGCCTATCATATGGGCTTCGACGAAGTCATTCTTATCGGCGTGGATCATAGTTTCGCCAGCAAAGGCCAGCCGAATACTACCGTGGTCTCTGGCGGCGATGACCCCAATCACTTTGACCCGCGCTATTTCGGCAAGGGCTTCCGGTGGCAGTTGCCCGACCTGGATACCTCCGAGCAGGCCTATCGCATGGCGCGCCACGCCTTCGAGTCCGCTGGTCGCCGCGTGCTGGATGCTACCATTGGGGGGCAGTTGACCATCTTCTCTAAAGTCAACTACGATGAGTTGTTTCAGTAAATCTTACGCGAAAATTATGAATGATGGACTCTAAAAACCGATTATTTTTTCAACCCCGTTGGATACTATGGCTGATTGTGTTTTTGGGCATTGTGTTGGGTCTGGGTATCCGCTTCTATGATCTCACCGACCCGCCCTTTGACTTTCAGGCTACGCGCCAGTTGCGTTCGGCGATCATTGCCCGCGGCATGTATTATGCTGATTTGGATGAAGCCCCCGAATGGCAGCGCGAGCGCGCCCTCGCCGTGATGGAAGCCGAAGCTCTGATTGAGCCGCCAATTTTGGAGCGGCTCTCGGTATGGGGCTACCATCTGACCGGGGGCGAGCATTTGTGGATTCCGCGCCTGTTGTCTGCTCTGTTTTGGGTTTCCGCGGGTATTGCGGTGTTGCTGCTGGGGCGCGAATTAGGCACCTTTGATGGCGGCGTGATAGCCTTGTTCTACTTGCTTTTCCTGCCATATAGTATTTACGCCTCGCGCGCTTTTCAGCCCGACCCCTTGATGGTGGCCTCCATCGCCTGGGCTGTGTGGGCGTCGGCGCGCTGGTATCGCCTGCGGACGATGAATAGCGCGCTCCTGGCTGGTTTGCTGGCGGGTTTATCGCTGTATATTAAGACTGTGGCGGTGTTCTTCGTAGGCAGCGCGTTGGTGGGATTGGTTTTGTTCGGTCTGGGATTGCGTAAAGCCTTGCGTGATCGACAGGTGTGGACGCTCGGAACGTTGGCCGTATTGCCGATGATTGCCTTTTATATTCATGGCATGTGGATTGATGGATATTTACAGCAGCAATTTGCATATCGGTTCTTTCCCGATCTGTTGCGCGACCCGGCGTTTTATATCCGTTGGCAAGAAATGGCGACCAATATCTGCGGATTTGGCACGCTGTTGGCCGCGCTGGTTGGCCTGTTGCTACTGAAAGATAAGGGCAAGCGCGGTTTGTTAGCCGGAATGTGGCTGGGTTATGCCGCATATAGCATGACTTTTGCCTACCACACGCTGACACACGATTATTATCAATTGCCCCTGATATTTATCATTGCCGCCTCGCTGACCGTTTTGGCCTCCGAAATTTTGGGGCGTATTGCTGAAGTGGAACGCGGCATCTGGGTGCGGATCGTGGTGATGATTGTGCTGCTCGTCGGGGCGTCTTTCAAAGCCTGGGATGTGCGTGTGAACCTGGCGCGCGATGACTACCGCGGTGATGCCGCATTTTGGCAAGAACTCGGCGAGTGGATTTCCCCCGACTCGGATGTTCTATCGATGAGCCAGGCCTATGGGCAGGCTTTGTATTTCTTTGGCTGGGTGCCCAACGATCCCTGGCTCAGTCAGGGCGATATCAATATGCGCGTCCTGGCCGGAACGCCCGAAGAAAAAGTCGTACAAGCGCAGTACGATATGATCCCCAAGTATGATTATTTTGTCATCACCAAAGTTGGCGAATTCCACGCCGATGCGCGCTTATCGGAATTAATGTATAACAATTACACTGTCGTTGTCGAAAATGACAGCTACATAATTTTTGATCTAAGAAAGTGAGTCAGAAGTAGGGAATAGGAAGTATCGTTTTGCTCCCTATTCCCTACTTCCTACCCCATGAAACCACTTGTATCCGTAGTAACCCCATCGTATAACCAGGCTCAATTCCTGGAAGACACCATCCGTTCGGTGCTGGCGCAAGATTATCCCAATATTGAATATATTGTTGTGGATGGCGGCTCCAATGACGGCAGTGTGGAAATCATCGAAAAATATGCCGATCAGTTGGCCTGGTGGGTTTCTGAACCCGATAGCGGTCAGGCCGATGCCATCAACAAAGGCCTCAAACGTGCTCGCGGCGAAATTGTTGCCTGGCTCAACTCTGATGATATTTACTTCCCCGATGCCATTTCCGAAGCCGTAGAAGCGCTCCAGGCGCACCCTGATGTGGGCATGGTCTTCGGCAACGCCATCTCGATGGATGCCAATGGCTACCCGCTCCACAACCAGACCTTTGACGATTGGGGCATGGAAGATTTGATGTGTTACAACATCATTTGCCAACCGGCGGTCTTCATGCGCCGCGATACCCTTGAAAAAGTTGGTTTTCTGGATCAATCGTATCACTACCTGCTCGATCATCATCTCTGGCTGCGCATCACCAACTTGGCCGGGGCGCAGCACGTCGATTCAATTTGGGCGGGAGCGCGCCATCACCGCGACGCGAAGAATGTCGCCCGCGCAGCCGAGTTCAGCCAGGAAGTCTTCCGTGTGCTGGATTGGATGCAGGAGCAAGCGACTCTCACCGGGCGTATGAAAAAGCTCAAACGGCGCATCTGGGGTGGGGCGTATAATATCAGCGGGCGTTATTTGCTCGAAGGCGGGTTGCCCGGCCCGGCCTTGCGCGACTACTGGCGCGCCACTATTCGCGATCCCAGTTTGCTCAAGTTCTACTGGCACCGCATGATCTATGCCCTGCTTAGCCTGATCGGCTGGAGCGGCGCTGCTGATTGGTATTACTCGCTGATGACCCATTTTCGGCCTGAGGTGGGGGATGATCTGCGTTTGCGAAATTGGCCGGGCTTGAATATCGCCGCCAATAATGCACCAATTGTGATTACTGGGGTGCATCGCTCTGGCACAACCTGGGTGGGCAAAATGATCGCTGCCAGCCGCGATGTCATTTATCTCAGCGAACCGCTCAATCTGTGGCACCGTCCCGGTGTCATGCGCACCCCCGTGGCGCATTGGTATCAATATATCTGCGATGAAAACGAACAATTTTTCCTGCCTGCCCTGCGCGAAACTCTGGGGTATCGCTACCATATCAGCACCGAAATTTTCTCGATTCGCACAATTAAAGATATTGGCAGAATGCTCCGGGATATGTACCGCTTTATCAAGGGGAACCTCACCGATGCTCGTCCGCTGCTCAAAGACCCCTTTGCGGTATTCTCATCTCCGTGGTTCTCCCGCCGCCTGGGCGCAAAAATCGTCATCGTCGTGCGCCATCCGGTCGCCTTTGTCAGCAGCCTCAAGCGTCTGGGCTGGACCTTTGACTTTCAGAATATCCTCGATCAACCCTTGCTGATGCGCGACCATTTGGGCGAGTTTCGCCCGGAGATGGAAGCCATGCTGCCTTATCCGGAAGATATTGTCGGCCAGGGGAGTTTATTGTGGCGAATGGTGTATAGCGTGGTGGAGCAGTACCGCACAACACACCCGGAATTTGTGGTGATTCGCCACGAAGATATTTCACTACACCCGGTGGATGGCTACCAAGATATGTACGCGGCTCTGGGGTTGGCCTTTACCCCCTGGGTGCGTCGAAAAATCACGCAATCCACGCATAGGAGCAACCCGAAAGAACAGCCTGAACAACGCGAATTTTCTACACAACTCGACAGCCGCGCTAACCTGCTCAACTGGAAGCACCGCCTGGCCGATGAAGAAATTGCCCGTGTGTACGAGTTGACGGCTGATGTGGCAGAAATTTTCTATTCCGATGACGAATGGCAACAATGGACCGGCAGCCGTTAGTTTCGATTGTCACTCCCTCCTTCAATCAGGCACAATATCTCGAAGCCACGCTTCGCTCGGTGCTGGAACAGGACTACCCCAACATCGAATATATTGTTGTGGATGGCGGCTCGACGGATGGCAGCGTCGAGATCATTAACCGCTACGCCAACCGGCTGGCCTGGTGGGTCTCAGAACCCGATGCGGGGCAGACCGCGGCGATCAACAAAGGCTTTGCCCGCGCCCGGGGCAAAATTTTAGCCTACCTTAATTCGGATGATACCTATAACCCCGGCGCTATCGCCACCGCGGTGGAATTTCTGATACAAAACCCCACCATTGGGCTGGTATACGGCGATGCAAATTTCATCGACGCACAGGGCAATATCATTGGCCAATTCAACGCCCAACAAACCAGCCTGGAACGTCTGCGCCGCGGGGGGGTGTATGTGCCGCAGCAAGCTGCTTTTTGGCGTGGGGATTTATGGCGACAGGTCGGCCCCCTCGATGAGAGTTTTTACTTTGCGATGGACTACGACCTGTGGGTGCGCCTGGCCGCTGTGTCCGAAATCCGTTATTTGCCGGGGCGCGTCTGGGCCAACTTCCGCCTGCACGACGATGCAAAAACTATCGCCGCTGACGAGCGCTGCTGGCCTGAAATGCTGCGCATCCATCGCCGCGACGGGGGCAATTGGCTCTCATGGATTTACCTGCGTTATTATGCCCGCCGTGCGCTGGCTCCGCTGATTAATTGGCGGCGCAGACGAAAATTAGCCCCTAAAGACCTCAGAGATTTTTAGGGTTTAATACAAACGAACCACAAAGACACAAAGACGCGAAGGAAAAAACTTTGTGCCTTTGTGTCTTTGTGGTTAATGTGCTTTCTGTTATAATGACCATCTAAATTGGTCATACGACCTAAAAAGGTGGTCTTTGGTGATAGAGTCTTTACTTGGGTCTGAGAATAGTGAGCGCGTTCTGATTTTCCTGGTTGCTCGTCAAACGGGATACGCCAGGGAAATTGCGCGCTTTTTCGATACGAGTCTATACGGTGTTCAAAAACAATTGGACAAACTGGAAACCGGCGGGGTCTTGGTAAGCCGTATGGTGGGGCGTACACGGCTCTACGAGTTTAACCCCCGATACCCATTTCTAAATGAGCTTAAGTCGCTGCTAGAAAAAGCGCTTTCATTCTATGCAGCAGAAGAGCGCGAGCAATTGCTACTTAACAGACGCAGACCGCGCCGTCGGGGAAAACCATGACAAAATCGATTAGCGAAATGTCGCAAGGGGAGTTGGGGGCTTTTGTACAATCTCATTTGAAAACCAAAGGGATCGATGTTGTTCTTTCCGGCGGGGCAGTCGTCTCAATTTATAGCCAGAATCGCTATGTTTCCCTGGACCTGGATATGATAAATACGCGGACTGTCCGGCATCAGAAGATTGCTTCAGTTATGATGAGGATTGGTTTTCAAGAAGAAGGCCGACATTTTACGCACCCAGGGACCAAGTTTTTTGTCGAATTTCCTCCTGGGCCGCTGACGATAGGTGAAGAACCTGTCGGGCAAATCAACGAAATTCACTATTCAACGGGTGTTCTTCGTATTCTTTCCCCAACCGATTGTATAAAAGATCGGTTGGCTGCATTTTATTTCTGGGGAGATCGGCAGTGCTTGCATCAGGCAATTTGGGTGGCGCAAAAGCAAAATTTTGATTTTGACGAAGTTCGCCGCTGGTCACAGGATGAAGGTCGATTGGATGAGTTTGAAGAATTTCGTACGAAGTTGACCACGGACGAGTGAGCGCGCAAAAATCAACGTGAATTCGAATACCGAACGCCAAAAATGGGATGATTACTACGCCTCGCTGCCCGATGCGGCTGCCGAAGACGAGCATACGCGCCAGTTTCGCGCGGAGTTTGCCACCCTGGTGAGCGAACTGCTCCCCGATGGTGGGCGCGTGCTCGAAGCGGGTTGTGGAGCCGGTGAACAAAGCCTGGTGCTGGCGCAGCAAGGGTATGACGTCACCCTGCTGGATTTTTCATCCGAAGCACTGGCGCGTGCGCGAGAAAATTTCGAGCGCGTTGGCCTGCACGCCGAATTCATTCTCGAAGATGCTTTCCAATCCGGCATAGCGGAATATGATCTGGTTTTCAACGCTGGTGTACTGGAGCATTACGATTTTGAGCAGCAGGCCGCTTTATTGCACGCCATGTCCAGCCGCAGCCGCAAATATGTGTTGGCGCTCGTTCCCAATGCGCAAAATTACTGGTATTGGTTGTGGCGCGCCCACAAGAGCAGCCAGAATTTGTGGCCGTTTGGCAAAGAGATCCCTGTCCATGATTTGAGCCGCGCTTTTCAGTCTGCCAGACTGAACTACCTTGGCCGCGCGTATCTCGGCGCAAGCTGGACGGAAAGTTTCATCGATGGGGTAGATGGAGTTGATCCTGAACTCAAAACACTGCTGATTGATATTCATCGGGCCGGGATTATGCCCCCAGAGCAGACTTGTTATCTTGTGGCAGGCCTGGGAGCAGTGGACGACTCGCCCGCGCCCGCGAGCAGATGGGACGCAATTTCAGAGTTGCATCCCACATCCCATGAAGCCGAATCTCTGGCCGCGGCCCTGGCCGACGCGTTGGCCTTGCTAATTGAAGTCCGCCGCGCCACAGAGACGCAGCGCGCCGAATTTTTGACCCAAATTGAAATACTGCGTGTCCAACTCCAGCGCGTGGAACAGGATCATGCCCAGACCTTGCTGGAACGCGTTCAGGCGATGGAGCAAAATAGTGCGGCAGAACTGGCGCAGAAAATTCAGGAAACTGAGCGCCGAAGCGCATCGGATCTGGCCAGAAAAATTGATGAACTTGAAAACCGACAGGCTGAAGCGACGCTCCAGTTTGAGCAGCACAGCGCAGAACGGCTTGTCGCTCACCTGGATGAGCTTGAACGCCGCAAGGATGCCGCCGCTGCCGAAAAATTGAGCGCACTAGAATCGCAGCGCGAAGCCGCGCTGCTTGAAAAGCTCAAAGAACTCGAACACCAGCAGGTTTTTGACTATACCGGCCTGATTCGCCAGATGGAGCACGACCACACAGGGGTACTTGTGAGTATGAATTTGGAGATTGCGCATCTTCGGGCGCATTTGGATGCTCTTCGTCCGCCTCTCACGCCGGGGTGGCGCGCGAAACTCCATGCTTTGGGGCGCAGAATTCTCATCAAGTTGAGACTACTCCCCATACTTAAGCGTGTCCGGCATCGTTTCCGCAAACAGGTTTTTCCTGTAGTCATTGATTCGGAAGTCTCTTATCAGCAGCCTGTGCAGCTTGGGCATCCTGATGTGCCGCCGGAGCAGCGTGTGGTTATTCTCACGTATACGTTTTTTGATTTCGACGGTAACGTGATGTATTCGGGTGGCGCCGAGCGCTATGTTCTGGAATTGGCGGGCCTGATCCGTGAGATGGGTTATACGCCCGAGCTTGTTCAGTGTGGCAATGGCTATTGGGTGCGCTATTACCGCGATTTGCGTGTTACGGGCCTGGATGTGGGCGGCGATGCGGCCCGCCTGCCCGAAGAGTTTGCCCGCCTGCCCCATGCCGCCGCGCTGACGATTTTTTCGCCCTTTTCGTTGGCGGTTCCTGTAGCGGGGGCATCGCTGGGTATCAGTCACGGCGTATTTTGGGATTACGCGGATTATCAGGCCAATCTGCCTGCCATGCAGACGGTGTTGAGCGCCTGTCGCCATTTGGATACGATTGTTTCGGTGGATACGAATACGATCAACTGGGCGCGAGCCAATCTGGCTAGTTTGGCGGAGAAGTTTGTATATGTGCCCAATTTTGTGGATGTGGATGTGTTTATGCCCCCCTCTCCCAATTTCAGGAGAGGGGGTGAGGGTATCACTATCCTCTACCCTCGCCGCCTGTATCGTCCGCGCGGTTTCTGGCTCGTAGCCGAGATTTTGTCCGAAATTTTGGATGCCTACCCCAAAGCGGAATTCTATTTTGTTGGGCAGGCGGACGCGCTCGAAGTGGAGCAAATTGAAAAGTGGCTGGATCAATACCCGGGGCGCGTGCGTTGGGGTGCGCTGCCGCCCGAAGAAATGCCCGCTGTCTATCAGCAGGCGCACATCACCCTGATTCCGACCATTCACAGCGAAGGGACATCACTTTCGTGCCTCGAAGCGCTGGCCGCGGGTAATGCTGTTGTTGCTACGGATGTGGGTGGTTTGCCGAATTTGGTTATCAATGGCTATAATGGTCTTCTGATTAATCCGAGCGCCCTGGCCCTGGTTGGGGCTTTGCGGCATTTGCTCGATAACCCGGAGATGCGCGCCCAATTCGGCGCGCGCGGCCGCGAAGTAGCACAAGCGTTCTCGCTGGAACGCTGGCAGTCGCAATGGCTGAAGCTGCTGCGCCGCAATCTCTCCACGCTGACAGAACCCGCTCCGCGTTTACCCACAGTTTATTTTCCGCCTGCGCCGGGTATTCCCTGGGATGGCATTAAACAACGTCCGCATCATCTTGCCACGCAGTTGGCAAACGCGGGCATCGAAACCTTTTGGGGCGATTGGGCGCGACGCGGTGACAGCCCGCACCCTCTGCTACATATTCTTGGCCCTGATGATGAAGTGTGCTTGCGCGGCGCGGCGGTGATTATCTATTACCCCCATCACTATCCGCAACTGGCTGAATACGATCAACCCTTCGTGATTTACGATGTGCTGGACGACATCAGTATCCACGCCGAATCTGACCGCGTACAAAAATTACCTCCGGGTTTTCGGGCGGTGGACTATCATCAGAAATTACTTGCCGAAGCCGATCTGGTGGTTACTTCCTCCAGGGTGCTATATCACCGTATCCGCGAACAACGCCCGGACGCTCTGCTGATTCCCAACGGTGTGGATTTAGCGCATTTTATGCCCACCCAAAAAACGTCAAACTCAGCGCCGGTCATCGGATTCCACGGGGCGATTGCTGAATGGTTCGATTTCGATTTACTGGCCGAAGTTGCCCGTCAGCGCCCTGAGTATCAATTTCGTTTGATTGGCCCAGCCTCGGTTAGGCTTAATACGTTGACAGCCTTGCCGAATATAACCCACCGTGGCCCTGTCGCCTATGAAAAAATTCCTGCGCAGGTGGTTCGCTTCGATGTCGGCATCTTGCCCTTTCGCCTAAACGAACTGACTCACGCCGTGCGTCCGCTAAAGGTGCTTGAATATCTGGCGATGGGCATTCCCGTGGTTGCCACGCCGCTGAAAGAACTTAAGGACTGGCCTGGCGTATTCACAGCGACCACACCTGAACAGTTTGCTGTTGCCCTCGACAAGGCTCTGGCGATGAAAAACGCCATCCGTGAAGATGAGCAGGTAAGAGCTTTCATCGATGCCGCCGATTGGGGGGAAGCCGCGCGCCCATTGGTGGAGGCGATCAAGCAAAAGTTCTAACGCAAAGACGCGGAGACGCAAAGGTTTTTATATATTTTCCACGACTCTGCGCCTTTGCGGATTTGCGTTTGAATCCTGATAATGCTTAGAAATTTACGATACTGGATTAGGATTGCGGGACCAATTTTCAGCCTGTTGTTGAGTATCGTCGTTGCCGGGCTGGTGTTTTTGCGTCCCCGCGCCCCTTTTGTGGCTTACGAGAATGATGTTGCCATAGGTCTGGTTTATCTACTGGTATTTCTGGGCGCGGGTGTTCTGTATCTATTGAACGCTGGACGCGCTTTGTCTCTACTCGCCTGGGGCATGATTGGCGGGCTGATTTTTGTCGCCGCCCGCACCCCGAAAACTGCCCTCAGCCTGCTTTTGCTATGCTGGATTCTTTGGCTGAGTTGGCGACTGGGAAAGCAACTTCTGAAGCGGATCGCGCCCCGCGCTGATTGGCCTGCCTGCGAAGGGGATGTGCTTTCCCTGGCTCTGGGCTGGGGCGTACTTATGGCGCTGACTCTGTTCCTGGGCGTAAGCGGCATCTATCAGCGCTGGGTGTTTTACGCATTGCTGGTTGTTCTAAGTATATGGGGAGCCTTTTCTTACCACCAAGATACTGAGACACGAAGGAAGACTTTTAAACATTCTTTGTGCTCCTTTGTGGTACATCCCAATCCCGTTAATTCGCTGCATCTCTTCCTTCTCGTCATTTTCGCTGCGGGCAGTTTTCTGTGGTCATTGGCCCCTGCCGTGCGCTATGATGCCCTCAGTTACCACCTCGCCGTGCCGCTGCGCTATCTCGCTGCCGGGCGGATGCTCGAACTCCCCGAATCCTTCCAGACCTATTCCGCGCACTATGGGGAAATGCTTTACACCCTGGCACTCGGCATCGGCACTCAGCCCTTGCCGACTTTGCTCAACTTCAGCGCCGGGTTGCTACTCGCCGCGCAGACCTATTCAATCGGCAGGCGGCTTGGGGGTCACGCCACCGGCTTGATAGCGGCGTTGCTGCTCTACTCTTTGCCTATCATCGGGATTGAATCCGCTACAGCCTACACGGATATTTTCGTCGCCGTTTTCGTTACCGCCGCGGTACAAATTTTTTTGCATTGGCGAGAATCACTCGATGATCGCTGGTTATTCCTGATGGGTATTTTTTCCGGCCTGGCGCTGGGGACGAAGTTGAACGCCTTTTTCTTGCTGCTGCCCTTTTGGTTTTTGGTTTTTAACGCAAAGGCGCAAAAGACGCCAGGAACGCAAAGTTTTTTTTCTAAAATCTCTTCGCGTCTTGGCGTTAAGTTTTTTTCGCGCCTGTTGTTACCAATGGTGTTATTATGGCTTCCCTGGCTACTGCGTGATTTCATCTGGACGGGCAACCCCATCTTTCCCAACTATAACCAAATCTTCCACAGCCCGGATTGGTTCGCGGCGCCTTTCTTTCGAATCCAGCCCACGGGCGGCATTGTCTGGCGCATGTTCGCCTTCCCCTGGGCAGGTATTACCGATTCGTATCGTTATTACCACGAAGCACCGGGCGCGCTGCTGGGCGCGCTGCCCTTGCTTAGTTTCCCGTGGTTGTACGATTGGCGCAAACACAGGGGGTTATTTTTAGCTTTTATCGCTGCTCTTGTGATGATCTTTGCCTACGGTGGCAGCGTGCGTTATCTGATGCCGTTGTTTCCGCTGTTAAGCGCGTTGGCAGCGTTGAATATTAAAAAAATAGTTTCCGGCTTCGCATTTTATAACGCGAATAGCGCGAATGAGCGAATGGCGCGAATAAGTTTTAAAATCAATTCGCGTCATTCGCCTATTCGCGTCATTCGTGATAAAAATAAACCACTCCGGTTTGCTATATTTGCGTTTTTTGCACTGGGGATGCTCTACCTCATCTCCACGCGGCTGGCCTTCACTGCGCGCTGGTGGGAAATTCCCGAACGCTACCCGGTTGGAATCTGGTTGGACACGGAAACGCAGGAAGAATTTGTAGAGCGCATTCTTCCGGTTTATGGAGCCTTTGAATATCTCGACGCGCTCGGTCAGTTCAAAGTATTCTCCGTGGGCAATGAACTGCGCCTGTATACCGATTCTGCCATCTACGGACCGCTCTTTTCAAAAGAGGCTTTCGTGCTGCTGCACAACTCCGAGACGCCCGCCGCGCTGGCTGAAAATTTAGCCCGGAATGGGTATGATTATGTGTTGTTCTATCCCCCGGAGGCAGAATTTCGCCCCGAGGTGTACGCCTCACCCGCGCTGAGCGAAGAATTCTTCAGCCTGTTCACGACGCAGGTCTACGCTCAGAGGGAAGTCTATCTCTATGCGCTCCATCCCTAAAAAACACAAACACGAAAACACGGAGTACACAGAGATTTTTTTGGAAAACCCACAGAGAAAACTCCGTGAACTCTGTGGCTCCAAGGTTCGTTTATGGATTTTTACGACTCAGCCCGTACCGCGCACCCGTTAGTTGAAGAACTTCGCGCCCTGATTGCCTACCGCGAATTGGTGGTGCAGTTCATCTTGCGATCGGTGAAGACGCGCTACAAACGTTCGCTTTTGGGTGTGGTGTGGACACTGCTCAATCCGCTGCTGACGATGCTCGTACTTACGGTGGTTTTCTCGCAGTTGTTTCGCATCCAGATTGCCAATTTCCCCGTGTATGTTCTCAGCGGACAACTCGTGTGGATTTTCTTCTCTAGCACGACCAGCGCGGCGATGGGTGAGATGTTATGGAGCGGCGAATTGCTCAAGCGCATCTACGTGCCCAAATCGGTTTTTGCTGTGGCTGCCATCGGCACGGGTTTGGTCAATCTGCTGGTTTCGCTATTGCCCCTGCTGGCGATTGCCCTAATATTGGGCGTGCGTCTCACTCCGGCGTTGCTGGTTTGGCCGCTGGCGGTGCTGCTACTGGCTATATTCTCGCTCGGACTGGGGTTGCTGCTGGCCGCGGCCACAGTCTATTTTGCTGATATGCTGCCGGTTTTCAATGTCTTGTTGACGATCTGGCTCTACGCCACGCCGGTAATATATCCGCCGGAGATTATCCCGCTGCAGTGGCGTTGGATGATTCGATATAACCCGCTGTATTATTTGGTGGAAATTTTCCGCCAACCGCTGCTGGATGGTATGGTGCCGGGCTGGGATTTCTGGCTCCCGGCTTTGGGATTCGCCCTGGGGATATTATTATGTGGGGGGCTGTTTTTTACCTCGAAGGCAGATGAATATGCCTATCGCCTTTAAGGCATTAAGGGCATCGCGCCTATGATAAAACTTGAAAATATCTCCATTCAATACCGCCTGCCGCGTGAACGGCTCTCTGGCATTAAAGAATACACCATCCGCTGGGCACAAGGACGCTTGCAGTATCAGGAATTTTGGGCGTTGCGTGACATTAACCTGGAAATTGAGCGCGGCGAAAGTTTTGGCGTTATCGGCCGCAATGGAGCCGGGAAGAGTACGCTGCTCAAGGTGATGGCACGCGTTTTGAAGCCTACGCGGGGACGTGTGGTGATGCGTGGACGCACCGCTCCGCTGCTTGAACTGGGGGCCGGATTCCACCCAGAATTGACCGGTCGCGAAAACGTTTTTCTCAACGGCGCGCTGATTGGCCTGCCGCGTAAAGAAATTACCACCCAATTCGATGCCATTGTGGATTTCGCCGAAATTGATGAATTCATTGATGCGCCCCTGCGCACTTATTCCACCGGGATGGTGGCGCGCCTGGGCTTCGCCGTGGCGACCAGCATCCGTCCGCAGATTTTGCTGATTGATGAAGTGCTTTCTGTGGGCGATACGGCCTTTCAGGAGAAATGTCTGGCGCGTATGCGCGCTTTCCAGTCTCAGGGCACCACGATTGTACTCGTTTCGCATAGCATGGGGCGCGTGCAGGAATTTTGTCAGCGGGCCTTGTGGCTGTCAGGTGGGCAAGTGGCGGCGCTGGGGGATGTGGCTGGGGTTGTGGAGTTGTACTTATCGGCTACAAAGGATATTTTATGAGGAAACCAGGAAAACAGGAATTTTTTCTTGGCTTCCTGGCTTCCTTATTTTTTCATTATGGAGAATGTAATGAGCGTCGTTTTTTGCCGCTCTAACCCCATCGCACCCGACCCGCGGGTGGAGAAGTCTGCTGCCACGTTGATGGAGGCTGGCTACCGCGTCACCCTGTTGGGCTGGGATCGTAGCGCAGCCTTGCCGCGGCGGGAGATCATCTCCGGCGCTGATTGCATTCGCCTGCCGATCCAGGCGCAGTTTGGGCATGGCCTGGGCAATTTTGCCCCGCTGCTGCGCTGGCAATGGGGGCTTTTGCGCTGGCTGATACAAAATCGCTGCGCCTACGATAGTATTCACGCCTGCGATTTTGATACCGTGTTGCCCGCGTTGGCCTGTAAAGCTCTTTTCGGCAAGCGCGTCGTCTATGATATATTCGATTTCTACGCCGATCATCTGCGCGCCACGCCGGGCTGGGTGAAAGCACTCATCCGTGCGCTGGATTTGTGGGCTATTCGTTTCGTAGATGCGCTGATTGTTGCAGACGAATCCCGCTGGGCGCAGATTGGGGAGCGAGTTCCCGCGAATCGGGCAGTAGTTTTAAATACGCCAATAGATACTTTTAGCAGTTTTAACCACAATACCCTTAAGGGTACAGGTGGACACCAAGAACACAAAGAAAAAAAAGCCCTAAGTGATTCTTCGTGCCCTTCGTGGTTAAATCTCATATATGTCGGCCTCCTGCAAATCGAGCGCGGCTTGTTGGATGTGTTAGCTGTGTTGGCCGATCACCCTGAATGGTATTTGGATTTAGCCGGGTTTGGCGGCGATGAAGATCAAATATTGGCGTTGTCTGAGGAACTTCCCAACGTCACCTGGCATGGGCGTATCCCATATGAGCGTGCTTTAGCCCTTACCGCCGCTGCCGATGTGGTTTTGGCTCTCTACGACCCGGCACTGGCGAATCATCGTTGTGCCAGCCCTAACAAACTCTTCGAGGCAATGATGCAGGGCAAACCAGTTATCGTCGCCGCAGATACGAATATTGACCGTATTGTGCAGGCTGAAAATTGCGGCCTGGTTGTTGAATATGGGCATCGACAAGAGCTTGTTAAAGCGTTGGAACGTTTGCAGCTCGATAATGTTTTGTACGCCGAATTCGCCGATAACGCCCGGCGCGCCTACGAACGAACCTACAACTGGCGTACGATGTCGGCCCGCCTTTTGCGACTTTACCAACAATTGCGATAAAATCCAACCAATAACTTTCAACTTGCCAACCTGCGTACTTGTCCCCCATGCCCAAAATCATCCTCGCCGCCAACACCGACTGGTATCTATACAATTTCCGTTACGCGCTGATTCACCAACTGCGGGAACAAGGCTTTGACGTTTCGCTGGTATCCCCCCCGGGGGATTTCGCAGTTCGCCTTCAGGATGCAGGTTTCCGCTGGCAGCCGTGGATTCTGCGCCGCCGCAGCATAGCTCCCTGGATGGAATTGATTTCGTTGCTCGATTTGGTGCGGATTTACCGCCGCGAGCAGCCCGATCTGGTGCATCATCACACCATCAAAGCGGTTTTGTACGGCTCTTTCGCCGCGGGGTGGGCCGGCATCCCCGGTGTGGTCAACTCGATTTCGGGCCGCGGCTATGTTTTTCAAGGAGGCGATTGGCTTGCCCGCAGTCTGCGGTTAATGGTCAGTCCCCTTTATCGGCGCGTTATGCAAAAAAACGCTGCTGCGGTAATTTTCGAGAATCAGGCCGATCGAGATTATTTTTCCGAGCAAAGATTTACCCCCCCATCACGCGCTTGGCTAATTGAAGGCGTCGGCACAGACCCGCAGCGCTTTGCCCCCACATCCGAGCCGCACGGCCCAGTGATTGTACTGATGGCGGCGCGCACACTTTGGGATAAAGGCGTGGGCATTTTCGTCGAAGCCGCGCGCATTTTACGAGAGCGCTTGAAGGTGCGTATGGTGCTGGTTGGTGGGCCAGACCCTGGCAATCCGGCCTCGTTGACGCCCAATATGCTGCGCGCCTGGCACCGCGAGGGCATCATCGAATGGTGGGGCTGGCAGCATGATATGGAGCGCATTTATGCCCAGGCACATCTTATTGCTCTGCCGACCATGTACGGCGAAGGTGTGCCTACCGCTCTGATTGAGGCTGCTGCCTGTGGACGTCCTATCATTGCCAGTGATATTCCTGGCTGCCGCTCTGTGCTTCAGCATGAGCACAATGGTCTGCTCGTGCCGCCGAATGACCCTTATACTCTGGCCTGGGCTATCGAAGAGTTGGTTTTAGACCCGGCCCGGCGTATGAAAATGGGCGCAGCCGGGCGGCAGGTGGTGCTGGAACGCTTCACCCATGAGAAAATTAACTGTGCCACTTTGCAGGTTTATCAGCACGTGTTAGAAGCGATCAAAATCGGGTAAAATCGTCCCCATGATGGATTGAAGATGTCTAACGCAAAGACGCGAAGATGCGAAGACGCAAAGAAAAGTATAAAAAATCTCTGCGCCTTAATTTCTTTGCGTCCTTGCGTTAATTTTTTATCACTGGAGATTGCATGGTGGAAGACTGGAATCTACGAGACTACATCCTTGCCCTCACTCATCGCTGGTATCTTGTGGCGTTGGCGTTTCTGGTTGGGGCGCTGCTGGGTTGGGGAGTAAGCAAGTTGCTCACGCCCGATTACCGCGCAAATCTTGATCTTTATTTGGGTATTGATGCCTACCGCGGCCCGCGCGATCGCTATATTGTTGGCGTGGCGCAGGATGAGTTTCGCAATCTGGACGATTATAAAAACTGGAATATGGCCCAACTCAACGAGATGGTTCGCGGCGATGAATTTCTCATCGACACGCTCGCCGTGTTGCAGGCGAAAGACTCGTACTGGCTTGATTTCACCCCCGCCGACCTTCACCCCATGCTGCGCGGCTCCTGGCGCAACGCCGGGCGCTGGCATCTGGCCGCTGAAGCCGCCAGCCCGGAACACGCCGACCAACTCGTGCAGGCCTGGGCTGTGGTGATTGATGCGCGTGTCAACGAAGCCATCAGCCATGCCCGCCAGGTTGTTGCGCTCGATACCCGCATGGTTCCGCTCGCTGCCGAACTGGCTGAGATGGAAATTCGCCAGGAGTTGTTGGCGCAGATTGATTTGAATCTCTCAAAATTGCGTCAGGATGTGGAAGCCACCGATCAGGTGGATGCCTATACCCGCAGCCTGATTCTGGCCCAGGCTGCCCGCGCCGCCGACTGGGGAGCGGGTTGGTCATTGTTACTCGAAGCGATTCCTGCCCCCGGGGCGGATTCTGCCGAAGTTCTGGCCTGGCTCGATGATTTTCGCGCTTTGATTCAGGCCGACCTGGACGATCTGCCCGCCCGTGCGGATGCCCTCGAAGCGCAATACGATGAACTGGCCGCGGACTACACCCGCGAAGCAGAACTAAGTCTGGCGCTCTCGGCGAACCTGAGCCTCGGCTTGCCCGAAGAGATTGCTCCTACCGTGGAAGATGTGCGCCCGGCAGGGTTGTTGATGCTTGTGGGTGGGTTTATCGCTTTATTGATTTGGCTGCTCTTCGCGTTGGCGCGCAGCACTCCCAGGGAGAAAGAATAGTGCTTCAAGCATGGCGAGTATGGTTGCCGCGAGAGAAACGAGTGGAACAAGTGCAGAAAACCCTTTGGGCGCTGTTCCTGCTCACTTTACCGGTCACCAGCTTCCCCTACTTTCCGGGCGGCGTGGGTGGGCGCACTGAAGTGCGCCCGCTATCCATCTATCCGTTATTCCTCCTGCTGCTGATTTACACCCTGCCGCGGTTGTTTACGCATTCCACGCCGCGCACAGCTTTGCCCTTGGGTGCCTTTGTGTTGGTGGCGCTGGCGAGTACCGTTTTGGCCTATACTCGCGGCATTGATCCGGACATTGGCATCAGTGTGTCCTCGCGAGCCGTGCGTATGACCGCAACGCTATTATTGGGCGTAGCCTTTTATATCACCGTGGCCGTCATCCCCCGCACCGCCGATGAGTTACGCTTTGCCCTGCGCTGGCTCTACGCCGGATTTGGCATCGCCCTGCTGTGGGGTTGTGTACAAATTGGTTATATTCTGTTCTACACGCCCGAATATTTCGACCTGATTGAATATTTGCAGGGCTTCTTCTCCGTGCGCGGCCTGTTTGAAACGCGTATCTCCGGCATGACCTATGAACCCAACTGGTTCGCCGAGCAGATCACCTTTTTGCTGATGCCCTGGCTGTTCGCCGCAGTCATGTCGGGCTATTCGGCCTTTCGCTGGCGTTGGCGTTTTTTCACCGTGGAATTGTTGCTGCTGGGCTGGGCTTCGTTTGTGCTGGTCTATACCTACTCGCGCACCGGTTATGTGCTGTGGGCATTGCAATTAGTGCTGGCATTTTTATTTCGCGGGGGACGAAAACCCGGCCGCAGCTTGAACTGGCGCGGGATTGCGCGGCGTTTGCTACAAGTAGGGTTGATGCTGACCGTCTTGCTGGCGGTAGTGTTTGCCTTTGGCTCGCGCAATCGTTATTTCTCGCGTTTGTGGAGCTACTGGACAGATGAAAACGCCACTGGCTCGTATGCGCAGTATATTGCGGTCAGCCAGCGCATAGCCTATTGGGAGACGGCCTACCACATTTACGAAGATTATCCCTGGATGGGGATTGGGCTGGGCAATTACACGTTTTACTTTGAAGAGACGCTTACGGATCGTCCGCTGTACCCGACCCCAGAATTGGTGTATAAATTTACCCCCGCTGAGGGACGCAACCGGTTGGTAGTGCCCAAGAATATGTTCGCCCGTATTCTCGCCGAGACCGGCTTGATGGGTTCGGCGGCCTTTGTGGCTTTTGTGGTGGCCGTCTTGGGCGCGGCGTTGTATCTATTCCTCGCTCCGGAACGCGATCCGCGCTACTGGGGTTTGGCCGGGCTGCTCTCGCTGGTAGTTTTCCTGGGGGTGGGATTCTCAGTCGATTCCTTTGCCATCCCCAATATGTGGATTGTCTTTGGGCTAATCACAGCCAGCGTGCAGGTGCATGGAAAAAAAAGCTAACGCAAAGCCACAAGGTTCCAGGACGCAAAAAAAAATATCAAGACCTTTGCGGCTTAGTTCCTTTGCGCCCTTGCGTTGATTTTCTTATTGCGGCTGGAGACGCGTTATGGTGCAGAATAAATTTCCACGCATTGCCATCTGGGGAATGTTCATCATCGGCCTGGTTTATTTCTCGCTGATGATCTTCCCCAATTTGACTGGCGCGCAGGATTGGAATATGCTCTCGATTTTCGAGAAGGACGAGTTTGCCCAATACCAGCACGTTCTGCGCATGCTCAGCCCGGGCGACACCATTTTCGAGACCCTGCGCCGTTTCGTTGTCTATTTGCACTACGATTACGGTTATCCCTTCTACCTGTTCTCGGCGTTGATGTTGCTGCCTTACCGGATCATTGTCGGTGCTGCCTGGGGGCAGGATTCGGCCACCATTATGCTGATTCTTCGGCAAATGGTCAGCGTGCTGCCAATGATTTTCTCTGTGGCCCTGATGGTGGATATGCAAACCGAACGCAAATCTACCGCGAAAATTCTGGGGCTATTTGCGTTTCTGTTGGCGTTTCCCGCGGCGGTGTTGAATAATCTCTGGTGGCACCCGGATAGCCTGTCGATTTTGCTGATTGTGCTCACTTTCTATTTTCTACGCAGAGATGATTTCCGCTTTAGACGCTATTTTTATCTTGCCGCGGTGCTGTGTGGCATGGGCGTGAGTGTCAAATTTGCCGGGGCATTTTTTGCACTGGCGGTTCCGCTGTATATTCTTTGGGGATTGAAAGATCAAAAACTGGAACTTCGCCGCGCTCTATGGGCGGCGTTCTTCTTCGTAGCAGTGATGGCCCTGGGGTTGGTGATCTCGAATCCATTGCTGCTTATTCCCCAAACCCGGGCAGAAATTCTCGCCCGGCAGCAGCAACTTATTTTTCAGACGCGTAGCGGCTATTACACCCAATACGCCGACTGGAATCTCACAAAGGAAAAGATTCAACGCATCATCTGGCCATATTACGGGCAGTGGTTCACGCTGCTGCTGATGTTGGCCGGGCTGATCCAGGGAGTGCGTTCGCCGCGCTACCGCTTTATCAATGTGATGATTTTAGCTTTTTCCATTCCCTACTTTTGGGCCGTGGGCGGCTCAACCGTGCGCCCGCTGTATTACCTGCCGATGGCGATTCCTTTTGCATCAGGGCTGGTGCATCTTTTCCCGGAGGAGAATAGTCGCGGAGCCACAGAGAACACGAAAAGCTCCTCTGTGGCCCTCATGGAAAAACTCCGTATTCTTCGTGTCTCAGTGGTTTTTCCACTGCTGTTACTTGCTTTTCAGTTTGGCTTGTATCTTCAGCAGGATGCCAAAATTTACACGGATATTCTCTACCGAGAAGAGCGTTCCGAGAGCATTGCTTTCTATCACGAAGTGGAAGCGCGCTTAACCGGGATGGGGCTTGCCGATGAGCCTTTGGTGATCTACCGTGATCTGACCGCTTATGTGCCGCCCAAGTCGAACTACGATGTGCTGATGAAATGGAAGCTGGCAACTTACGATTACATCAACGAAAACCAGCCCGATGTGCTGTTGCTGGAAATGAATTATGTGTTAGAGTTTACCCAACCCGATGCGGTTGAAAACGCGGTTGACCCAGACCAAATGCGCGCCTGGCAAAAATTCTACGGCGATGCCTATGCCGACGAATTACCCGGTTACAGAATTCTTTATCAAAATGATTATGCGTTGGCGCTACTACGGGAAGGTTTGACCGCCGATGACTGAGTCCGACCGATGGCCGACCATTTTCTACGGTTGGCGGCCCGCGGTCGTTTTTCTTAAGGATTTTGCCTCATGAATAAAACCCTGATTATCGTTATTGTTGTTATATTGGTGCTATTGTTGTGTGCTTGCCTATGCCTGGTGTTGATCGGCGGTGCGGCGGTTTTTGGACTGTATCAGCAAGATGGGAATGTAGATTGGTCAACTGGTCCGGATACGGCCACCCCGGTTGTGCTGCGCCCCACCCCGCAGGAGACCCCCCAACCCGCGGACCAAACTCTGGAGGCAAACGCCACGCCCGGGGTGCAGAATCAGCCTCAGGCCGAGTTCGCTGCGCCTGATTGGAAACACGAAACCCTGCAAACGCTGGAAGAAGCGGTTGTCCCCGTCAACGATATGCTTGAACTGGCTGAGCGTCTTGGCGGGCAGGAAAATGTCCCCCTGACGGTGGCTGCCCCTCCACAGTATCAGATCGGCGAACAAGATGTAATGTGGCTCACCAATGTGGATACGAATGAGAGTTTTCAGGTTGATGTCACTTTGCAATATGTCACCGAGCATGTCTATTTCTGGATTGAAGATGGAGTGATTTTTGAAGCTGATGAAGTCGCAGCGTTGGTTGAAACCTTTGAGCGAGAGATTTACCCGCGCAATCGCGAATTCTTTGGCAGCGAATGGAGTCCCGGTGTGGATAATGACCCGCATTTGTATATTATCTATGCCAGTGGGTTAGGCTGGGGCTTGGCGGGATATTTTTCTTCGGCGGATGAATATCACCCGCTGGCGCATGAATATTCCAACGCGCATGAGGCCTTTGTGCTCAATTCCGATAACCTGAACCTTTCTGGCGATTTCACTCTGGGCGTTCTGGCGCACGAATTTCAGCATATGATTCACTGGTACCGCGACCGCAACGAGTCATCCTGGCTGAATGAGGGTTTTTCAGAATTGGCCGCGTTTATCAATGGCTATGATGTTGGCGGTTTCGATTATTCCTACACCAGCAACCCCGATTTGCAACTCAACGATTGGCCGAATGATTCAGGCGCTACTGGCCCGCACTATGGGGCAGGCTTCCTGTTTGTAGATTATTTCCTCAATCGCTTTGGCGAGGAAGCCACCCAGGCATTGGTGGCGCATCCCGATAACGGCATGAAGAGCGTTGACGCTGTACTGGAAGAATTAGGTATTCACGATTCGCTCACGAATGAACCGATCAGCGCCGACGATTTTTTTGCCGATTGGGTGTTGGCCTCCTATTTACAAGACGAAAAGGTGGCCGATGGCCGTTATACGTACGCCAATTACCCCGGCGCGCCATCAACCTCGGTCACCGAGAGCGTATACACCTGCCCCTCTGAAGTGTTGACGCGCGATGTCAGCCAGTATGGGGTGGATTATTATCGCATTGCTTGCAGCGGAACGTATAATCTGTATTTTGAGGGTAGTGTAGTGGTGGGCGTGTTACCTGCCGATCCGTACTCGGGCGATTATGCTTTCTGGTCGAACAAGGGCGATGAGTCGGATATGACCCTCACGCGCAGTTTCGATTTTAGCGATCACACTGGCCCGCTGACCCTTACGTATCAGACCTGGTACGACATCGAAGCCGATTATGATTATGTCTATCTCGAAGCTTCGCTGGATGGCGAAAACTGGGAAATTCTAAAAACTCCCTCTGGCACGGCGGAAGACCCCTCCGGCAATAGTTATGGCTGGAGCTACAACGGGCTTTCCGGGTTGGATGGCGAATGGATTTTAGAAGAAGTGGATATTTCGCAGTTTGCCGGTCAACAGGTGCAATTAAGATTTGAATATGTGACCGATGCGGCCGTTAATGGGGAGGGTTTTATGCTCGATGATATTGCTATCCCCGAAGTGGGCTACTCAACCGACCTCGAAGGTGATTCCGGTGGTTGGGAGACAGCCGGCTTTGTGCGCATTCGCAATGAGCTCCCCCAAACCTTTCGGCTGGCGATGATTACGGTTGGCGATACGACTACGGTCGAGATGATTCCGCTGGGCTTGGATAACGCTGTTGCGATTCCGGTCGAAATTGGCGGCGACGTGGATGAAGTCATCTTTGTAGTTTCAGGAACAACCCGCCACACTCGCCAGCGGGCGGCCTATCGTTTTGAACTGACGCGCTAAATATAACTCGAAACAAAAAAGGGCGTGTGATGCGGTTATCACACGCCCTTTTTTGTTTTTACGCTGGTTTGCGCAGGTTGGAGAGTTGTTCTTCGAGTTCAGCTCGCCGCTCAGCCGCAGCCGTTTTAACTTCATCCTGAATGCTTTGGGCACGCGCTTGAAGCTGTGTGCGCAATTCATCGCCTGAGGAGGGCGTCAGCAACAAGGTGATCATGCCACCGAGCAATGCCCCAAAGATCAGGCCGGTTAAGAAATTTGTGACCCGCTTCATGTATAATCTCCTTTGCATTAAATTTACTTTCGATCAGGGATGACTTTCTGCGAAAGTGAAGCCTGAGCAATTATATTCTTTCAGTATTATAATTGACAAATTGTCTGATGGAGGCACAATCTATGCAACATCCATTTGAACAAATTACGGTGAGCCGCCGCCAGCGCGTATTTTGGGCATTGGTTGCGCTGACATTGTTGGTCGAGGCGATTTTCGTGCTGACAGGATCCCCGCTGACCAGCGATGCGGCTCCCGCGGGGATTGTATCCTTTGAATTGGCGGCAACCACCCCCATGGTGGAAAGCATCCTTGCCAGTTGGGATTCTGTTGCCCGCGAGCGTGCCGCATTCATTCAGGGGCTGGATTTTCTCTTTATCCCTCTATATGCAGCAGCCATTGGCCTGGGCTGCATTATGGCCGCCGATACGTTTTCCCGAAAAATGTTGAAATTCGCCGCCGTGGGGCGCTGGCTGGCCTGGGGGTTGATTCTGGCTGGCCTGCTGGATACAGTAGAGAATATTTCCCTGTTGGTGATGCTCTTCGTGGCGCCCGCCCAGCCCTGGGCTTTGATCGCTGCCGCGTGCGCTGTACCCAAGTTTGTGCTGGTGACGCTGGGTTTAATATATGCGCTGCTTGGCGGTGTGACCTACTTATTCCGCAAAATGTGAACTTTTATACGCTTTGCGGCTAGCCCTGTAAAAATATGTCTACTCCTTCAATACGCAAAACATCCCAACAAGCGCCAAAATCTGCCGCGAACAAGATTCTGCTGGCAGGGTTGGCGCTTGTTTTGCTGATGTTGATCGGTTTTATTGGCGCTTGGGCGGGGTATCAGCACGGGGCGGTTTTGGCCGCAAACGAGGTAATTGCACCGAATGCTGATGCAATTGACGAGCAATATCAATTAGGGCTGGAAGATTATCAGGTTGGAAGTTATGAGTCGGCGCGTCAGCGTCTGGAATATGTGGTGGCCTTTGCCCCCGAAGATTATCCAGATGCCTGGGAGTATCTCAGCGAAATTTTGCAAATTCTAAATACAACCGCTACGCCGACGCTTTCATCGCTGCCGCCTACGCTGCCGCCAAGCCCCACCATCACGCTGACACCCACGCGCGACCCCAGCGGAGTTGAATCCATCTTTCAGCGCGCCCAATCCCTGCTGGCAGCAGGCGACTGGGATGGCGCGGTTGCGGCATTGATTGCACTACGCAACGAAGATTTGACCTATCGCGTTGTTGAAGTGGATGACAGCCTTTTTGCTGCTCTGCGCAATCGCGGCGAGCAGCGCATTTTGAAACTCGGTGACCTGGAAGGGGGGCTTTATGATCTTTCGCTGGCAGAAAAAATTGGCCCTTTGGATTATCAGGCCACGGTGTACCGCGGCTGGGCGAGATTATATTTAACCGGTTTGGGGTTTTGGCAAGCGTATCCAGAACAAGCTGTTTACTATTTTTCGCAAGTTGCCGCCTCTGTGCCGGGTTTGCGCGATGGCACCGGCTCCAGCGCCGGGTGGCGTTACCGCATGTCGCTGTTGCACTATGGCGCAGAACTGGCCGCTGAGCGACGCTGGTGCGAAGCCCAGCGACAGTACGAATTAGCGTTGCAATTTGGCGGCGCTGATGAAGATTTGCCGCTGACATTGACGCATGTAGCGAATATTTGTTCGCCGCCCACACAGACCATGACTCTGACGCCATCGATTACTTTGACGAATACGGTCACACTGACTCCTCTGCCAGGGCCATCGGCGACACTGTCCGGGGTACCAAGTGATACACCGATCCTGCCGAGCGATACGCCCGTTTCGCCAAGCGATACACCGGCCCTGCCGAGCGATACGCCCGTTTCGCCAAGTGATACACCGATCCTGCCGAGTGATACGCCCATCTCACCAAGCGATACACCGATCCTGTCGAGTAATACGCCTATTCCGCCAAGTGATACACCGATCCCGCCGAGTGATACGCCGATTCCCCCAAGCGATACGCCTGTTCCGTAGTTTTTAGTATGACAAGATCACGCCAACAAACACCTGCTAAATCTCGCTCTGCCTGCCTCTCCTGGGTGGCCTGGAGCATGGCGTTAATTGTATTGATGTTCGTGACTGGCTTTGTAACCTATTCGGTGAGCCGCGAATTTAGCTACACACAGAATTATCACACTGCGATTCCTGAACTGCCCCGATTTGAACCGGTTCTCTCTACCGATGTTGCCGAGACGCAAGCGCCTGATGCCCTCACCCCCGACCGCCCTACGCCGCTACCTTTGCCCAGCCAGACCCTTGAAATTACGCCGACCCTCGTCCCGTGGAATGGCACTGAGCGTGTCACGATTTTATTGATGGGTCTTGATTATCGCGATTGGGCTAATGAGGTTGGCCCCTCCCGCTCGGATACCATGATCCTCTTGACGATGGATCCCGTCGCCAAGACTGCGGGTGTACTTTCGATTCCGCGTGATCTTTGGGCGGCCATCCCCGGGGTAGGACACGCCAAAATTAACACAGCCCACGCTTATGGTGGCCCCGGCTTGTCTGTGCAAACCGTGGAACTGGTCATCGGGGTGCCGATCCACTACTATGCGGTGGTCGACTTCGATGCCTTTATCCGTTTTATTGACGAACTCGGCGGTGTCAAGCTGGATATTCCGGAACGCATCAAAATTGATCCGCTGGGCGATGATAATACGCGCTATTTGCAGCCTGGCGTGCAAACCTTGCCCGGTGAGTTAGCGTTGGCCTATGCGCGCAATCGCAGCCAGGGTGATGGCGACTTTGCTCGTGCCCGTCGTCAGCAGCAGGTGATTATGGGCATCCGTGACCGTATTCTTGATCTTGAATTGCTGCCAATGTTGATTAGCAAAGCGCCCACCCTGTATACGGAGTTGGCCGCGGGGATCAAAACCAATATACAGTTGGATGAAATGCTGCGATTGGCCGCGGTGGCTGCCCAGGTACCCAGGGAGAATATTCGCCAGGGGGTGATCGACATCAATTACGTGGCCTTTGGTTGGTCGCCGAATAATTTGAGCATTCTTGTCCCATACCCGGATCGCATTCGTGTGTTGCGCGATGAAATTTTCGACACATCGGGTTCGCTATCACCTTTGGCCGCAGGTAATCCACTGGATTTGCTTGCCCAGGAGGGCGCCTCCATTGCAGTGTGGAATGGCAGCAACGATCCGGAACTGACTCAGCGCACGGCGAATTATTTGCGCACACAGGGCGCAATAGTGGTGGAAACTCGCGAACTAGATGAACGCTACACCAGCACGACTCTGGTAGCTCATGTGGGACGACCCTACACGATGCAATATCTCATGGGTTTATTTGATGTAGACACGCGCCACATTCAGTTCAACTATGAATATGGCAGCGCAGTTGATGTAGTTGTGGTGTTGGGTGATGACTGGGCTACCGTCCCAGATTTACCTTGATTATGAGGCCATTTGGGGGTATAGTATGAATACTTTTAACGCTAAAGAGTAGCTACAGATAAACGCAGATATACACGGATAAATAAAAAGAAAAAAATCTGTGGTTGATTTTTGTAAATATGATCAATTCATCTTTCCCTTTCATTGATTTGCACCGCCACCTGGATGGCAGCATCCGCCTGGAGACGATTTTGGATTTGGGTAGGCAGCACAACCTGCCACTTCCGGCCTGGGATGTGGATTCCCTGCGCCCATATGTGCAGGTGATGGAACCGCAGCCCGGTGTGATGGCTTTCCTCGCCAAGTTCGAGTGGATGGTGGGTGTCTTGGCCGATTATGATGCCTGCCGCCGCGTGGCCTATGAAAATGTAGCGGATGCCTGTTATGAGGGCATAAATTATATTGAGTTGCGCTTCAGCCCGGTGTTTATGGCCGAACCTCACAAACTTGATCCCGCAGGTGTGGTCGCTGCAGTTGTAGATGGAGTTCAACAAGGTCGCCGCGATTTTGATATTCAAGTAAACCTTACCGGTATTATCAGCCGCACCTATGGCCCGGAAGCGGGTTGGAAAGAACTTGACGCGCTGCTTACGCAAAAAGAACATTTGGTGGCGCTTGATCTGGCGGGTGATGAAGCCAATTTCCCTGGCGATTTATTTGTTGAGCATTTCAAAAAAGGCCGCGATGCTGGCTGGCAGATCACCGTCCACGCTGGAGAATCCGCTGGCGCTGAAAGTATCTGGCAGGCGATTAAGGATTTGGGCGCCACGCGTATTGGTCATGCCGTAGCGGCGATGCATGATCCGGCTCTGCGCGAGTATATGGGCGAACACGCCATCGGCATTGAAGCCAATCTCACCAGTAATTTGCAAACTACCACCGTTCCCGATCTTGCCAGCCATCCCATGCGCGGCTTCTTGGAGCAGGGCTTGCTGGCGACCCTCAACACCGACGACCCCGGCATCAGCGCCATTGACCTGGCCTACGAATACAACGTCGCTGCCCCCGCCGCGGGCTTGAGCAAGGCACAAATTCATCAAGCCCAGCGCAACGCCCTCGAAATTGCCTTCATCTCCGAGAGTGAAAGGGCTACTTTAGGAATGTCTCGAAAATAAGGGCCTGGCCCCTGCATTCATTATTTTCGGCTTTTTTCGCCCGTACTGCTTTTGCAGCCGGGACGGACACCGACAAATAATTGCTAACCGCCATTTGCTATCTGCACTACCCCAGCCCCTACCCCAAAAGGAGGGTACCATGTCTACAATATCTGTTGATTCCCCCACGAAACGCAAAAAAATAACCACGCGCAGGTTTGCGCAAAAGAAACAACGTGGCGAACCCATCACCACGCTGACGGCTTACGACTATCCCACTGCCGTGGCGCTGGATCGCGTTGGCGTCGATTCGATCCTCGTTGGCGACTCGCTGGGTATGGTCGTACTTGGCTACGAAAACACCCTCCCGGTCACAATGGACGATATGCTGCATCACTGCCGCGCCGTGGCCCGCGGGGCGCGCTACGCTCTGCTCATCGGCGATATGCCTTTTATGTCGTATCAGGCCGATGTGAACGACGCCGTGCGCAACGCCGGACGATTTTTGCAAGAAGCCGGGATGGACGCCATTAAACTCGAAGGTGGGCGCGAGCGCATTGAGACGGTGCGTGCCATTGTGGGGGCGGGCATCCCCGTGCAGGGGCATCTCGGCCTGACCCCGCAGAGCGTACATCAATTGGGCGGGATGCGTGCGCAGGCGCGCAACGCATCGGCGGGCAAACGCCTGCTCGAAGATGCGTTGTTATTGCAAGATGCGGGCTGCTTCAGTATCGTACTTGAATCCGTTCCGGCGCGGCTGGCCGAATTTGTCTCCCAGCGGCTCGAAATCCCCACGATTGGCATTGGCGCTGGAGCGGGCTGTGATGGGCAGGTACTGGTTACCCACGACCTGCTGGGCCTGTTCGAACGTTTCACGCCGCGTTTTGTCAAACGGTACGCCAACTTCTACGAACAAATGGAAGCCGCCTTCCGCGCCTACAAAGCCGATGTCGAGCATCGAACTTTCCCCGCTGAAGCGCACACCGTCGAAATGGCGGATGGCGAATGGCAATTATTTCTGGATGAAGTAGCCTGACGAGTTAAACCTTCAACTTTCAACATGCAACCTTCAACCATTTTGATTGTCGGAACTGGCGCGCTCGCCAATCTCTTCGCGGCACGGATCGCGCTCGCAGGTGCTTCTGTTTCCATGCTGGGTACTTGGCCCGAGGGGATTGCTGCAATTCAGGCACGCGGCATCCGGTTAGCGGATTCTGAAGGTGGAGAGCGTTCTATCCCCGTAAGCGCCACTGACGATCCCGCTGAATGTGTCGGAACGCGGCTAGCATTGGTGCTGGTCAAAGCGTGGCAGACAGAGCGGGCCGCGCGTCAACTGGCAGAATGCCTGCATCCGCAGGGCATCGCTCTGAGCTTGCAGAACGGCCTGGGCAACCGTGAAATCCTGGCGGACGTGCTCGGTGAATCACGCGTAGAGCTAGGCTCTACCACCACCGGGGCAACCCTGCTCGGGCCGGGTCATGTGCGTCCTGGCGGGGAGGGAATCATCTCATTGGGAGCGAATCCTGCCGTCGATCCGCTGATTACGCTCTTTGAACAGGCCAACTTTTCTACAAAAATTGTCCCCGATGTAGACGCACTGATTTGGGGTAAATTGGCGGTCAACGCCGCTATCAACCCGTTGACCGCCTTGTTGGGTATCACCAATGGTGAGCTATTGCAACGCCCCGAAGCCCGTCAATTAATGTCTGCCGTCGCCCATGAAGTCGCGGCTGTAGCTGCTGCTCGCGGTGTAACCTTGCCCTTCGCTGACCCCGTCGTGGCGGCAGAAAATGTTGCCCGTCGCACGGCGCAAAACCGCTCATCGATGCTGCAAGACATCCAGCGCGGCGCGTCCACCGAAATTGATGCTATTTGCGGAGCAGTAGCGCGAGCTGCCCTTGAACTTGGCGTACCCGCGCCTGTGAACCGTACCCTGTGGCAGTTGGTCAAATCGTTGACGGGGGATGGAAGACGGACGCCTGAAAACTAACCTTTAATCTGCCAACTTTTAACCTGGAACTGAACCATGAAAATTGTGACCACAATCCCCGAACTGCGCGCTGAACGCGCAAAACTCCCTGGCCCCGTAGGTTTTGTACCCACGATGGGCTATTTGCATGCAGGCCATCTCTCGCTGGCGCGGCGCGCCCGCGAAGAAAGTGCCTCAGTTGTGGCGAGTATTTTTGTCAATCCCACTCAATTTGCCCCCACCGAAGATTTGGATTCGTACCCCCGCGATCTGGAACGCGACTCACGCTTGCTCGAAGAAGCGGGCGTAGACCTGTTATGGACGCCCACGCCCGAAGTGATGTACGGTGAAAACTTCCAAACCTGGGTGACTGTGGATGAGGTGACGCAAGTGCTTGAAGGCGCCAGCCGCCCGACGCATTTTCGCGGTGTGACCACCGTAGTCGCCAAACTTTTCAACGGCGTTCAGCCGCAGAAGGCGTATTTTGGGCAGAAAGATGCCCAGCAGGCGATTGTTATTCGGCGCATGGTGCAGGATTTGAATTTCCCCATTGAGATTGTTGTCTGCCCGATTGTGCGCGAACCCGATGGGCTGGCGCTTTCCAGCCGCAACGCCTATCTTGTCCCGGTGCAGCGCCAGGCTGCTACGGTGCTTTCACGTTCTTTGAACGCCGCTAAAGACGCTTTCCACGCCGGACAGCGCGATGCCGACACGTTGCGCGCCCTCGTTACCGAGATTGTCAACGCCGAGCCACTGGCGGATCTGGAATACATTTCTTGCGCGCATCCCGATACGCTGCAAGAACTTTATGGCGAAGTTGAACGGGCTTTGTTTTCAATGGCGGCGCGAGTGGGGCGGACGCGGTTGATTGATAATCTTATCGTTGAAAGTTAAAAGTTACAGGTTGAAGGTTAGGGACTGAACAATTTTCAACCTTCAACTTTCAACCTGCAACCGTTATTGATTTTCCTCGCATAACACAATTTCCCCCAGATTTTCGTTGGCATTCAGCGTCATGCCAAAGTAGGGTGATGGGTCGAGAGTATTCTGGATTTTTAGCTCGTTGCGGAATTTGCCCAGTCCGTCATCCAGCACAATCGAAAAGTGCAGATGCACGCCGGTAGGGTTGTTGGGGTCGCCAGAGTAGTTGCCCTGATAGCCCAGCATTGTTCCAGCTTCAACCCATAGCTCAGATGTGCCCGGCGGGAAATCGGGTTCAATATAAGAGAATCCGCCGCTGTCGGCGAGATGGGTGTAATAGGTCCAGATTTGGCGAGATGGCTTCAACGGGTCGCTGGGAATGCGGATGATGAGCGATGATTTCCATTCCGGCAGGCGCGTGAGATAGCCACCATATGCCGCATAGACGGGCGTGATGCCGACATCCTGCCCGCCGAAGATGTCAATGCCCTGGTGCCGGTGGCCGGGTCGGAAGGAATCGTCCCACAGAAAGCCGATATAGCCATCTGTGGGGAAGGCGAAGGGCGCATCGGCGCATTGTTGCCCGGCAGCTACGGCCCACTCGCTATGTTCGGCGGGGTCGCGTAGCCAATCCCACAGGTGTGTAGTGCGCTGACCGCTGCGTTGATACCACTGGAAGAGCAGATAGCCCAGCACAATCGCGGCAACAAACGCGAAAGACAGAAAAATTCGTAGGAGGGGGTGGAGTGTTTTTTTACGGCTCATAATTCTGGCTCTTTGGGAACTCAGGGGGTTGACAGCAAATATGGGGTCACGAAAGGAAGTGTCGATACCCGTTTAGGTCAAGCCAAAGACGGCGGAACAGACTATCAACTCGTTTGAGACCATAAGCGCGTCT